>FLNY01000166.1_pt1 | contig 84996 bp, 74 predicted proteins | sample 1140381 | NCBI WGS metagenome assembly FLNY01 (sample SAMEA3878172, study PRJEB12797) | bioreactor metagenome | biome: Moose rumen | place: Sweden | collected 2011-10
TGGTGGCTACGGCAGGACGTGGGCTTATGTACATGACTGACGACAATAAGCTACAGAGCGTCGGCGGCTATCCAAAGTCGGGAGCCGAAATGGTGCGAAGCCTGACCATAATGAAAGACACCGTGATTGCCTCTACGACCAATGGCATTGTGGCAGGTGTGTTTAGCCGAGGCGAGCTTAAAAACTGCATATTCCACAAGCGTAATGCCAACAAAGAGTCGAGCCTTGTGGCCAACTCCACGATGTACGTCGTTCCGTGTGGTGGCGAGATTGTGGTATGCACCGAGAGCCATGGTTTGGACATTGTCAGCCGAGCCGACATACTTTCTGCCGATGCCAAATTTAAACACATAAGCGTAGAAGATGGGCTACCGACAGACATAACAGTGGCATGCGTGCCAATAGCAAGCAACCTAATTGTAGTCAGCAAACAGATTGTTTTTTCAATCAAACGAAACGAGCTACGCACCAATCGGGTGCATGCACGCCCTCTGCTTGAGGGCGACTTTTCGGACTGCCGACCAATCATAGACAACACAAGCGACGAAATATTATTTGGCACAGGGACAGGCATTGCTCGTTTGCCCTTTGCATGGATTGTCAAGAAAGACTCAACAATAGCTCCCCTACCCCTATACATAACACAGCTACAGACATCTGACGAGTGGCAAACAACATCGGTTGACACCCTAAAAGAGATCGTGGTCTACCCACATGGCAGAACACTGAGTTTGTCTATGACATCGCTCGACCTTGCGATGAGCAATAAAATAAAGTATGCTTTCAGACTACAACAAGAAGGCGAGAAAAGTGGTATGCATTGGATGGACATATCGGGTCATACACTGACACTAACCGACATGCGCCCCGGACGCTATACGCTTTCACTACGCTCGACCGACCGATTTGGCTGCTGGACCGACAACGTAAAGAACATATCGATAAACGTCGTGCCACAATTTAGCGAGACGAGTTTGGCGCGCGTGCTAATACTTATCGGATTGGCGTTGCTCGCGGCAATAGTGATTGGCGTAGTGCTATACATTCGCCGCATAAAACACAAACACGACAAGCTACTGAGCGCATACTTGACTCTTGTAGGCGACAAGAAAGCAACCAACAAACCCAAGACGACCGAAGAGAAAGAGGTGGACAAAGCCCTACAAGACGAAACAATGCGTCGACTAATGAGCTACATAGACGCCAACATTGGCAACCCCGACATTCGACTTGCCGACATGGCTTCGGCAGCGGCTGTGAGCGTCAGCGGACTCAACAGAAAGACTTCTGTTATGTTGGGCATGACTCCCGCAGAACTCTTGAAGCAAGCGCGACTAAAAAAAGCCACAGACATGCTTCGCAACTCCTCGCTACAAATAAACGATATAGCTTTCTCGTGCGGATTTACCGACCCCAAGTATTTCAGCAAATGCTTTAAAGCCAAGACTGGCTATTCGCCAACAGAATATAGAGAGAGGGAATAGCAAGCCTAAACACAAAAAAGAGGGTGCGTCAAAAAGACTGTTTGGCGCACCCTCTCTTTTTCTTTTTAACAAATTCTATTTGATTTTGGGTTTTAGCTCATCAGGAGAATCTTTGGTAAACATATCGACAGCTGGTGCCATATCGGTAAAAATCTTTTGTAGCTGAGCAATTTCGACAGTTGCCTTCGGGCGAAAGTTTTTCGACTGCATATAGCTTAATATGCTCATGCGAAGTTGGCGAGCCACAATGCGACTATTAAGGTTGTTAGATATGTCGAGTGTCGTAAAGAATATGCGTCCACGACCGACTCGGGCTTCAAACATCATGGCGAGTCGGCGACTAATGTGCCACGTGTCGATAGGTTGTACAATGGGTTTCAAGCTCGTTGGCAAACACTCCATATTGACCACCTGTGCACGATTGGTTAGTTCCCACCAGTTAATATTTTGCCAAGAGTCGGTCATGAAATGATCGAAAACATGATGGGTACTGTCGATATAGGCTCCTGTGGTATGTGGCGGACGCATCTTAAACCAACTCGTATTCCAAAAAACAGGCAAGAAAGTGTGGACGACATCGGAGCCGTAGCGTACCTTACCAGCCGCAGTTAGTAAAACATCTTTGCCAGAGTTGAGTGCGTCTACGACTTCGCGCGTCAGACTGTCGGCAATGACAATGTTGCCAACCGACACTTCGGGCAATTCTGTGGGGTAGACCCATATTTGCCAACTATTATTACCAGCCTTGCCACCGTCGACCGATGTGTTTATGTGCAGACGCACTGGCTGCCCTTCTTGACAAAGTCCGACGAGCGGAATCATGACGTTGGCCACATCTGCCACCTTACCCTCCTCGATGCGTTGGGTTGATGTTTTGCTCATAAATATTTCGTAGCCATCGTCGTTGGTGAGTGTTGTGGTAAGAGTGGCGTACGAGAGGGGTTTGCCAGTGGCGTTGTAGAAGTCGATAGAAAAACTTAGAGTGTCTGCGTCAGTATAGACAAACTTTGGCAACTTGGCAAGTGGAACTGCAGGCGCACAGAACTGACGCCATGCACGACGAGTGTCTATGCCGTCTTTTTTCTCTTCCCAGAAGACGTTCAGTGGTCCAACAAGAGCTGTTCCTTGCCCCGAATAGTCGTTGAGCGCAAGAAGCTGAAAACCCGTATAAGCCTTGGTGCGCAAGTTGCGTTCTATTTCATATTTATATGCCAAGTCTTGCAACATGCGACTACTATGTAAAAACTTAGTGGCCATGTCGGACATATTGTTGTCTGTCAACAAATCTTTGAAAATCTCGAAGTTGGTAGCCTTATAGACTCCACGATATTTGTTTATTTCGCTCAGGTCTGGAAAGGCACACCATTGCCCTTGCTCATGAGCTATAATGGGACTGTTGTTTGGCACAGAGTCTTTATAGTTGCGAGGGAAGAGCAGTTGAGCATAGTAGTCGTCTACGCTTTGCGGAGCCGATTTATCCCAATCGAGTCCACGTGCGCCAGCCTTTACGTGATAGTCCGAAGCGGCATCCCAAGCCCAGCCCCCACCAACCGAAGCCACGCAATATATGCGAGTGGAGTCGTAGGCGTGCATGGTCTGAATCCAGTCGGCACCCCACCCTACCCAATCGCCAGCAGGTTCGTTGCCAGCTGCAAGCATTATGAACGACGGGTGATGACCATAGCGGTCGATGATGGCTTTTGTCTCTTCGGTAAGGTAGTGGTCTATGCTCATGCCACGATGCAATCGGACACCATGATTTGGCCACGAAGGTCCTTCGGCTTGCAAGTAGAAGCCGAGGCTATCGGCAGCCACGAAAGCATCTTCGGGCGGACAAAAACTATGAAAACGCATGTGGTTGAGCCCATATTCCTTACACTTTTTGATTATGCGCACCCAACTCTCTACATCGGTGGGAGCAAAACCAGTCAGTGGGAAACAACAGTTTTCGACAGTCCCACGCAAGTAGATGGGCTTACCATTGAGCATAATATTTGGTCCGCTGACGGCAACACGCCTAAGTCCGAAAGCCACGTCGATCTTTTCGCCATGGTGAACGACTGTGCGATGATAGATGACTGGCGTATGTTCCGACCAAAGGCGTGGGTGGCGCTCCGTGTCGAACTGATAGGGCGTATTGTCGACAATTATCGTTACGCGTCGGAAGTCGTCGGACGGCTCTATGCGAATGACATGTTGAGGATGGTCTGCTCGCAATTCCATTGCTCCCACTATGCCGTTCCAGTTGCCTTGCGTCTGGTCGCTAACACTGTGAGAGTCTTGCCCGACACAAACGTTTTCTATGCCATTGTAGACCTCAACCTCTATTTTGTTGCTTGCTCCATAGGTTAGCAGTTCCGACACGTCATATTCATGCGGAGTGCTGAGCGACATGCGATGCCCTGCATTACGCCCATTTATGCGCAAGGTGGATTCTATGTGTGGACGTTCGAGGAAAAGCGTAATTTTCTTGCCGTTCCACTTCTTAGGGACATCGACTGTGCGAGAATAGACCACACGCCCAACATAGTGGCGATTGGGAGTCAGAAAAAAAGGAAACTTTATATTCCCTTCTTTTCTATATTTTGCCATTTTGGGATTAAAGTAGAACGACGAATCGTAGAGCGAACTTGTCCACTGGGTACTTAGCGAAGGTCGGTCGCCAACATTGTTGGTGAGCATGGAGCCAGGCAGACGTACGTCGGTCGAATACTTTCCGTCGGCAGTGGTCATGTGCCACGTGCCGGCTAAGTTTATCTTGCTCTGCGCATGTGTATACGCCGACAATAGCGCAAGCGAAACAAAGAACAGAAGGGCTTTGAATATTTTCATTATGATGATGTGTTATTACACCTAAAAATAATAAAAAAGGAAAGACCTCAGTGGCTACCATTGCCACCAAGGTCTTTTCATATAAGGTTTGTTTGGTTTGTGTGCGACGAATACCGATAAAGGTAAAAAGGATCTTAACGTGTAGCAGAGACGCTCTGTGTTTGGCTCTTTTGCCATTCAGAACCTGCCCATACGTAAGATGTTACTTGCGAAAGAGAACCATTGTTGTAGGCATATTCATATTTGTTTACGCCTTTCTTTGCATTGTCTTGCCATTTGTAGGTGGCGGACATAATGATGTTACCTTCGGCATCGAATACGAGGTCGTCTACAACATCAGCCTCGGCAGATAAGCTTGCAAGTCGAGCCTCTATTGACTTCACCCAATCTTCTTCGGGACTTGCTACGCTTACCGAACTTTGGGAAGCCGCAATGTAGCTATATGCTATGGTTGCAAAAATAAATGTCAACGCCACGCCGAATGTGATTGCTAAGGTTTTCATAAGTTTTATGTTGTTTCTTCGTTAATGTTCTTGTTTTGTTCATTGTTACGCAGGTGGTTCAAAAAAGTTATATCTCGTTGCAAACGTCCATTTTCTGTTCCTCAATTATTTTCGCAAACGTTTGCATTTTCATCACTTTTAAAAGACATATTGTCAATTGAAGGCCACAAAAACCGTCGTATTTTAACATTAATTTTACAGTTTTATTAATATAGTTAATAGTTGTTAAAGTATTATTTTAACCCCCAAACCTCTTGAAACACATTGTATATAAAGACACTTTTGGTTAAAATTGTCCATAACTGAACAACTGGACAACAATACAAAAACTCACTACACATTAGTAGAAATGATAGCTACAATAGAACTTCGCGAACTTGAATTATATGCCTATCACGGGTGCTTTGCCGAAGAACAAGTGGTGGGCAACTATTTTATAGTAGATGCTGACATTGAGGTGGACGCTACTCGGTGCGCAAAGACCGACAACGTGGCAGATGCGCTGAACTATGTAAACGTTTGCACACTTATCCGCTCAGAAATGAGCAAGCCGCAACACTTGCTCGAAAGTGTTGCGGCAAATATCGTGGCCCACATGCACGAAGAGTTCGATGCTCAGGGCTTGTGCGGCGGCTGGATTCGCATACGCAAGATGTCGCCACCTGTTGGAGTAAAACTTGCGTCGGTAGCCGTCAGGATGAGTCTGTGATTACTTAAAAGTTATCTTGAAGTAGCCACCTTGTATGTTGACTATGACGTCTTTTAGCTCCTGATTATAGTACAAATATAGGTAGGGCTTCTTTTCGACAAAGATGCGAGTGCTACGACGCTTGACATCGCCAGCTATGCTGCCGCCAAAGATGAGAGACTTCTCGCCATTTTCGGAGTCGGAACCATAGAGCAAAAAGTCGACGTTCTTACTCGATGTGTTTTTAACCTGCAATTCGCTTGCTCCGCTTTGCATATATTCGCCATCGAGACTGACGGCATTGCCAAGACCAAACTTCGGATAGAGATAGACGCGCAAGTCGCTACTGCGCACTTCGCTGGTGTGGTTTAGCTCGTTTTCGACCTCAATGTCGAACTGCGTAAAGTTGTCGAGTTTACCTTTGGCAACGGCAAGGTCTATTTTTTTCTTTTCGTAGACGGCCAACAATCCTCGACCAATAAGCTGACGATCGCCACCATTTTTGAGTGTACCATATATCTTATAGTCGACGACCTGACCAGTGCAGTTGGTAATGATAAAGTCTTTGTCGGCTTGTCGACCATCGTTGCGCACGACAAGGACGTTCTTCTTGTCGACAGCTGCGGTGGGTGCAGTGGCGTTAAACGTTTGCCTACGACCGCTGGCAAAAGTTATCTCGACAATGTCGCGCTTGGGCGTCTCGTTGACAAGAGTTTCTTCGCCAAAAACGTATTGGACGGCGTCGGCTGTTATCTTAACTACTTTGACGTCGAGTGTTTGACCATCGGTAAGGACCACTTTGTCTTGTGCCGACATGCCAAGGCTGGTCAACAAAGCAACAGACAGAAACGATATAATTTTCTTCATTTGCAAAATGATGTTTGATACGTTATAACGAAGATAGCAAAAAGCGTGCTAAATTGTTTAATAAGCGAAAGCGGCTATGAGACGTTTTGTCTCATGCCGCTTTATGTGCATTAGTCGAATGCCGACTAATTATTTTGGCAAGTTGAAGGCACGACTCATTTCTTTCATTTGCTCTTGGCTCATGCCATCGGGCACGAAGCCCATGGCGCAAGCGTCGATGTAGATCTTGGCACTCTTGGAGAGAACGTCGATTTGGTCAAAAGCGTCCATTACGTCGAGACCCTGTGCAAACACGCCGTGCTTTTCCCAAAGGACTACGTCGTAGTCGTCGAGCTCAGCAAGAGTGGCATCGGCAAGTTCTTTGCTACCTGGGAGCTGGTAGGGGATTATGCCCAAACCGAGCGGACAGAAAGCTTTGGTTTCGGGAATCATGCTCCAGAGTATGTTGGTGAGCACGTCTTTGGCCAAGAACTTGTCGTTGTGGCTCATGGCAACGAGTTCGATGGGATGAGTGTGAACTGTTGCTTTGTAGGGGGAGCCTTTTTCGATAAGGTGAGCATGTACGGTTAGGTGGCTTGGCAGTTCGCTTGTCGGCATGACGGCATTATCGGCAATGATGACATAGGAAGCGCAGTCGTCGAGGATGCGAATGATGGAGCCATTCTCCATGGGGCGACGAGCGAGGTCGCGCATGCGCTTGCCTGTGCCCTTGCAATAGAAATAGCAACCTTTGAGGGCAGGGAGGCTTACGCCTATTTGCTTGACGTCGGAAATGGGGCGGAGAGAACGAATTTCATCATCGACAAGGTCGGTGATGTTGACTGTTATGTTGCCACCATTGCGCTCGGCCCAGCCGTTTTGCCACAGATAGCCTGCCACTTCGGCAACCTTTTCGACCTCGGCAGTCAGCGCTGCACGGCCGTCCAAAATACTCTTCATGTTTTGTTTATATTTTTCTGATGTTATCGAATCTTAGTTGAACACATATACAAAGGTATTTCTAATTCCGCTAATTCCGTTAAACTCGAAACAATAATTGACAAAGTAAATATTTATTCGCAATTTTGTCAGCTAAATTTTACACACTCTATTTTAGAACACATCAGCACGAAATCACATAAATGAAGAAAACTCTATACTCGCTGCTCATCTTGCTCGTAGGAGCCATTCAGACAACAAATGCACAATGGTCTAAGGGCTTCAAAACAAACGAAGTTTCGCTAAGCTATGGTTACCTATCGAACATAAAATTTGTTGATAGCTATACGGAAGTTGATGCCACATCGTTGGCCACAAAGATAGGGTATGTGTCGACCGACAACTTGAAGACCATTGGCTCAATCAACGCACAGTTGCTACACCGAAACCGCAAGTGGCTGTCGTTTGGTATAGGGCTGACGTATGAGGCAACAACGCAAGACTGCTACAACAACAAAAAAGAGAAAGCTGAATGGGTCGTGACCAGATATGGCGAGATGACTTCGCGCTACATATCGGCAATGCCGACATTTAGATTTAACTGGCTTATATACAGGAGTTTTACCATTTATAGCAAGATTGCTGGTGGACTTTGTTTTATGGTTCACTCATATAAGGATACATCGAATAATGGCGACATCATTGAGGGAAAGAAGAAACACGGTGGTTCGTATCAGTTGTCGCCATTTGGCATTCAGATTGGCAGCAAAGACATCGTAGGATTCCTCGAATTGGGTTTTGGCAACGAGGGCGTGGCACAAGCAGGCGTGGCCTATAAGTTTGGCTACTAAGACAAAAATATTTACTTCTGAATAGGTTTCCCTCCTCGTTCTGAATGGCGGACGACGTAAGGCACATATTGGCACTGAGCCAAATAAATGGCTTGGGACCAGTCGGCATACGCAACTTGGTTGGTCGATTGACCGCTGAGGGTGTCTTTGGGTCTTCGGACGAAGAGTTGGGACGGTGTGGGCTGTCGGCAACAACAATCGGTGCGCTACGCGACGGCGAAAAACGAGCCTACGCCTTTGCCGACCGAGAAATAGACAAAGCAGAAAAAGAAGGCGCAAGGCTGTATGCGTTTACAGACCAAGACTTTCCTCGACGCATGGCAAGCGAGACGTCGGCACCATTGGTGCTATACTATCGAGGCTCGACAAGTCTGGATACTGCCAAGACGTTGGCAGTGGTGGGTACTCGTCGACCGACCGACGATGGGCGCAACATCTGCGACAAAATTGTTGGCGAGCTATGCAGACTACACCCCGACTTGCTAATAATTTCGGGGCTTGCGTATGGGATAGACATTGTGGCACACAGGTCGGCACTGGCAGCAGGACGCAATACAGTTGCTGTGATGGCTACGGGACTGGACACGATATACCCTTCGCAACACCGCGAGACAGCCAAGCGCATAGAGGGTCAGGGAGCAATAGTAACAGAGTTTGCGTATGGCACGCCACCCGAGGCCTATAATTTTGTTAGTCGAAATAGGATAATAGCAATGCTATCTGACGCAGTGCTTGTCGTTGAAAGTGGGCTGAAAGGAGGAAGCCTAATTACCGCCAAAGACGCTCAAGAGATGAGTCGGAGACTGTTTTCGGTGCCTGGCTTTCCAGGCAGACAGATGTCGATGGGTTGCAACGCTCTGATTAAGAGTGGGCAGGCAAGCATGGTGGAGTGTGCCGACGACATTGACAAAGCAATGGGCTGGTCGCACCTGGCTATGCGTAGGCAACCGAAGCAAGACAAAGCACCGACGCTTTTCCCCGAACCACAAGACGAGAAACAGAAAGCTATTGTGGCGGCACTGCAAGTTGAAGATTGTTTGAATGCAAGTCAAATATGTGAGCGAGTAGGCATACCCCCAGCACAAGTGAACGCAACGTTGCTACAAATGGAGTTTGCAGGCATTGTGCGTTCGCTACCGGGCAACGAATATAAACTTATGATATAAAAAGCTACACAAGGCAGAACCCTGCGTAGCTTATGTTGTATAGAAGAAAATTATTCTGCCAAAGTGGCAAGAATGTCTTCGGCTATTTGGTTGTCGCCAAGATGATTTTCAGCCATTAGCTCATCGACATTGTAGCGGTCGTAGAGCATTTTTTTGACGCCAAAACAGAGAGTACGCATTTTGGTGGGTCCAAAGAAACGCGCCACGCGTTCGCCAAAGCCACCATCGAGAACACCATCTTCGATGGTTACGACAAGACGATGGTCTTTTTTGAGGTCGTTCATCATGTCGGCGTCTATGCCAGAGACCCAACGAGGGTTGATGACTGTGGCGTTTATGCCTTTTTGACCAAGTAGTTGAGCGACGCGCTTTGCCTTGGGCAAGAAGTTGCCCACACCAATTATGGTCACATCGGCACCACGCGAGAGCATTTTGAAAGTATCGATACGACTGTAGTCGGTATCTTGCGGAGTTGGGTCGTGAACAACAGGACCTTCGGGGACACGAATGGCAATGCTATAGTCGGTTTGCTCGATTGCCCAGTTTTCCATGGCTATCAACTCTTCGTAGCTTGTGGGAGCTAAGTAGTGTAGGTTGGGTATGTGGCTAATCATGGCAATGTCGAAGAAACAGATGTGCGTAAAGTCGTTCATGCCACTAATGGTGGCACCGATGACGTTGAGTACGGCAGGATTGCCATTGACAGCAAGGTCTTGCGCCATTTGGTCGTAGGTGCGTTGGAAGAATGTGGCGTAGTCGGTAAAGACGGCACGTGCGCCACGTCGTGTAATGCCCGAAGCCAAGGCTACGGCTTCTTCTTCGGCAATGGCGACATCGATGTACTGCTTGCCAGCAGCGATGCGACGTTCGGACGTAAAGCCAAATCCGCCGGGAGTGGCAGCTGAGATGACAACAAGTTTTTTGTCGGTCTTTATGCGCTCCGACAAGTATTCACCGAGCATAGATTCGATGTCTTCGCCATCGAACTTCATGAGTGGGCGTCCATCAGCAGGGTCGAAAGGTCCGTTGTAGTGCCAACGCTCTTTGTTCTCCACAGCAGGCGCAAAGCCATGTCCTTTCTCGGTGTGGATATGTACGACAATGGGGTGGTCGATGTCTTTCACTTTGCTGAAAACTTCGACAAGGCGTTCGACATTGTTGCCTTCTTCGAGGTAGACGTAGTCGAAACCGAGAGTGCGGAAATAGTTATTGTCGGTTTGCCCAGCGGTGGCACGCAGATGAGCAAGGTTTTGTACTATTGAGCCATGATTTTCGGCAATGCTCATTTCGTTGTCGTTGACCACGACTATGAGATTAGTGCCGATCTCGGCACCAATGTTTAATCCTTCAAAAGCCTGACCACCCGTCAGCGAACCATCGCCAATGACGGCTACGACATTCTCGCGTCCACCAAGTATGTCGCGCCCTTTTTGCAGACCAGTGGCAAGAGCAATGGAGGTTGACGTATGACCGATTTCGAACATGTCGTAGTCGGGGCTTTCGCGCGGAGACGAGTAGCCCGAGATGCCTTGCATCTTATCGTCGGACAGGAAGCCTTCGACACGCCCAGTAAGGATCTTATGTGGGTAGGATTGGTGACTGACGTCAAAGACAATCTTGTCGGTTGGAGCGTCGAAAACATAGTGGAGAGCAACGGTAGCTTCGACAAATCCGAGGTTTGGGCCAACGTGTCCGCCATGCTTACTTACACGATTGATGACGGCACGACGCACCTCGTCGGCGACTGCATGTAAGTCGGCGACTTTTAGTTTTTTGAGGTCTTTGGGGCTTTTGATGTTCTCTAAATACATGTGTGTAGGGAATTTTTTAGTCTTAAAATTAAACAAAAAAGGTGGGACAGACTTCTGCCCCACCGACTAATCTGAGCATTCAATGGGGGTTTAGGCACCCTTTATTGAGCTAATAAATTGTGCTATGGACTTTTCGTCGGTCCCATATTCTTTGACGTGACGAACAAAGGCTGTCCCGATGATGGCACCCGAAGCGTGGCGACATGCATGTGCAAAGCCAGCCGAGTCTTTAACGCCAAAGCCAATCATGCGCTTGTTGCGCAAGCCGAGCGAGCGAACACGCTCAAAATAGCGAGTGCGATAGTCTTCGGAAGTCTTTATGTTGCCCGTAATTCCTGCCGAAGCAACCATGTATATAAAGCCCTGAGCGTCTTGGTCGATTTGTCTCATGCGCTCATCGGGAGTCTGTGGAGCTATGAGCGGAATGAAACGGATGTTGGCAGCGTCGAGTAGTGGCTTATAGGTGTTCAAATATTCGTCCCACGGAAGGTCGGGAATGATTAGCCCATCGACACCACAAGCCTTGATGTCGGAGACGAACTTTTCGAAGCCATAGTGGAGAACAGGGTTTATGTAGCCCATAAGAATAATGGGCATTTGCACTTCGGAGCGTACGCCATCGAGTTGGTCAATGAGGCGTTTTACGCACATGCCGTTGTTGAGAGCATCGAGACTGGCGCGCTGAATGACAGGACCATCGGCCAAAGGGTCGGAGAATGGCATACCGATTTCGACAAAGTCGACACCTGCTTTTTCGAGTCCAAGAAGTATGCGACGAGTATCATCGATTTGCGGATAGCCTGCAGTGAAATATATGCTAAGGAGTCCGTCTTTCTGAGCAAATAAGTTGTCTATGCGGTTCATTGGATTACATTAAACGGTTCATATAGGTCTGCATGTCTTTGTCGCCACGTCCTGAGACGGTAACGGCAACAACGTCGTCGGGGCGAAAAGAGAGTTTGGGCAGAGCAGCAAGTGCATGAGCCGACTCAAGCGCAGGGATTATGCCCTCGGAGCGTGTAAGGAGACGGGCAGCATCAAGGGCTTCTTGGTCGGTGGCAGAGAGTACGGTGGCGCGTCCACAGCTGTGGAGATAGGAGTGGAGCGGACCGACACCTGGATAGTCGAGCCCAGCAGAGATGGAATAGGGTTCGGTTATTTGACCGTCGTCGGTCTGCATAAGCATGGTACGACTTCCGTGGATAATGCCTTCGGTGCCACGCGCTATACTGGCAGCTGTCTCGCCACTGTCGAGACCAAGACCTGCAGCTTCGACAGCTACGAGGTTGACACTCTCATCGTCGAGAAAATGATAGAACGAGCCTGCCGCATTGCTGCCACCACCTATGCACGCCACGACATAATTGGGCAATTCGCTACCCGTATGTTCTTTGAGTTGCAGACGGGTCTCTTGGCTTATGATGCTCTGCAAGCGAGCCACGAGGTCGGGATAGGGGTGTGGACCGACAACAGAACCTATGACATAGAATGTATCTTCGGGATTAGAGATCCAATCGCGAAGCGCTTCGTTGGTGGCATCTTTGAGTGTGCAATTGCCACTGGTGGCAGCAACGACTTCGGCACCGAGCATTTTCATGCGAGCCACATTGGGAGCTTGGCGTTCGATGTCGAGCGCACCCATGTAGACCACACACTTGACGTCGAGCAAAGCACAGGCTGTTGCCGTCGCCACGCCATGTTGCCCAGCACCCGTCTCGGCAATTATGCGGTCTTTGCCCATCATCTTGGCCATGATTACTTGACCGATGGCGTTGTTTATCTTGTGTGCACCCGTATGTGCCAAGTCTTCGCGCTTGAGGTAGATGTGCGCATGGTAGAGGTCGGAGAGTTTTTGTGAGTAGGTTAGAGGTGTTGGACGTCCGACGTAGTCTTTCATCAGGCTTGTATAGGTTGTCTGAAACTCATCTGAAGCCAATATTTTGAGGTAGTTTTGACGCAAGTTTTCTACATTCGGATAGAGCATTTCGGGGACCCATGCGCCCCCAAAACGGCCATAGAAACCTTGTTCACTTACGCTGTATTTCGACATTTTATTGTATGTGTGAATTAACTTATCAATTGGGTTGGAGAGAAAGTTTATTTTGTTTGGTTGAGGGCACGGACTCGGTCGATGGCTTCGCGCAGTCGGTCGTAGTCTTTTATGCCAGGCGACGACTCAAAACGACTATTGAGATCGATAATAGACGCGCCACTTTGTGCTGCCTCGATGATATTGTCAGGACCTATGCCACCAGAGAGTATCCAAGGGGTGCGGAGTGGCTGACGGAGGATTAGTTGCCAATCGAAGCCACGTCCAGAGCCACCATAATCGGGTGTCTTGGTGTCGAAAAGATAGTAGTCGACAACCTCGGTATATGCAGCAGCATCTTCAAAATCGTGTTCGTCTTCGATGTGGAAAGCCTTGATGACCTCAACACCCATGTCGCGTAGCTGAGCACAGTGGCGTGGCTTTTCGTTGCCATGAAGTTGGATGGCATTGAGTCCGTATCTTTTCACGGCATTGCGTATTTCGACTTCGGTGGCGTTGACGAAAACGCCAGAGCGTTTGACCGTGGGCGGAATGACGCTGAGCATGTCGGGATTGAGTTTTCCCTCGACATAGCGTGGCGACTTAGGATAGAAGATGAAGCCCATATAGTCGGGTTCGAGGAAAAGCAAACGACAGATATTGTCGATGTCGGTCAGACCACAGATTTTAATCTTTACATTTTTTGCCATGCGTCTTGATATTTTTTGCAAAAGTCCAAACAAGCTTGTCCAGGATTGGCTTCGCGCATAAAGTTTTCGCCAATCAGGAATCCGTCGAACCCTTCGCGTCGGAGACGTAGCATGTCGTCGATTGTACGGATGCCGCTCTCCGAAATGCGAGGAAGCCCATGTGGCAAAAGATGACTCACTTGAATGGAATGGTTTATATCGACCTCAAAGGTACGCAGATTGCGATTATTTATGCCAGCAACAGTTACCCCATCGACAATATAACCAGTTTCGGTTTCATCGTGCAGTTCCATGAGCACTTCCATGCCGAGTTGCTTGGCCGCGAGGGCAAGGTGGCGAGCCTCGTCGACTGTCAGAATGGCGGCAATGAGCAAAATGGCCGACGCTCCGAAAGCACGAGCCTCAACAACCTGATACTCGTCTACGATGAACTCTTTGCGAAGAATTGGGACGGAGCTTGTCGAGCAAACGGCTTCGAGCAAATCGGACGTTGTGCCACCAAAATGCTTTGTGTTGGTAAGACACGATATGGCACTAACGCCAGCAGCTTCGTAGAGGCTGACGACATCGCGTGGACAAATGTTTGCATGTATGACACCTCGCGAGGGCGACTGACGCTTAAACTCTGCAATTATGCCGTTGCGACTGCGTATGCTCTGTGCAAAAGGACGAGTAGGCGGTGCATCGGCCAACATTGCCGTCAGTTCGGAAAGTGGAGTTCGTTGGCGTTGCTCGATAAGTTCTTCTCGCTTGTCGGCAACAATTTTTTCGAGGTAGTTCATGAGTTTACTTCGATAAATTTCTTCAAGACAGCAAGTGCTTTTTTGCTCTCGATGCTTTCGCGAGCTATGGCGACACACTCCTCTATACTTTTTTGAGGTTCGAGAACGTGAATGGCAAAAGCTGAGTTGGCCAGAACGACTTCTTTCTGGCTCTTGGTGGCGCAGTCGGACAAGACATTGTCGAACACACGAACGGCGTCTTCTTTTGTCTGTCCTTCGGCACCACAAATGTCTTCGGGACGAACAGTAGAAAGCCCGAAGTCTTGTGGAGAATATATTTTTTCGCTTGTACGCGTCTGAATCTTAAAGGTAGACGTGAGTGAAATTTCGTCATAACCGTCTGTGCTGCCAACAATGCCATAGCCAATGCCCATACGCTGATAGACATTGTTGTAGAGTCGCATAAGGTCGAGATTGGCAACGCCGAGCACCTGATAGGCTGGACGAGCTGGGTTGATGATGGGCCCGAGGAGATTGAAGACTGTGGGGATGCGCAAGGCTCGCCTTATGCCACCGACAAACTTAAACGAACTGGCAAAAAGAGGCGCGTGCAAATAGACAATGCCACAAGCATCCATGCTGCGGCGCAAGCGGTCGGAATCGGAAGTAAACTTGACTCCGTGCCCCTCGATGACGTTGGACGCACCACTGACCGAAGTGGCAGCATAGTTGCCATGCTTGGCCACCTTGTAGCCTGCTCCGGCAACGACGAAGCATGAGCAAGTGGAGATGTTGAACGTGTTCTTGCCATCGCCACCCGTGCCGACAATGTCGATTGGCTTGTAGTCTTCGAGGTCGATGTGGACACCCGTGGCCAGCACACCACGCCGCAATCCGACAAGTTCGTCGACACTGACACCACGCATCTGCAGTGCCATGATGAAGGCCGTAAGCTGTTCGAGCGGAAACTTTTCGTGCGTGATGTCGATGATGATTTGTTCTGCTTCGTCTGCCGAAAGTTCTTCGTGGGCTACGAGGCGAGTAAGTATTTCTCTCATTAGTTTGTATATTGTTGATTGTTAATGCTTTATATAATTCTCAATTATTACACGTCCTTCGGGCGTCAGCACACTCTCGGGGTGAAACTGAATGCCATGTACATCGAGTTGCTTGTGGCGAAGTGCCATTATGTTGCCGTCGTCGCTAGTGGCTGTCACGACGAGGTCGGAAGGCAGATTGTTGACATTGACAACCCACGAATGGTAACGACCGACACTAAATGTTTGTGGCAAGCCCTCAAATATGTAGTCGTCGGAGACTATATGTGCAGGTGTCTGCACACCGTGGAAGACTTTGCTAAGATTGGTGAGCTGCGCTCCGAAAGATTCACCGATGGCCTGATGACCGAGGCATACACCCAAAATTGGTTTGCGACGAGCGTATGTTTCGATGACTTGCAGGAGCAAACCAGCTTCGGAAGGTATGCCGGGTCCGGGTGAAAGGATTATCTTGTCGAAAGCTTCAAGGTCGGAAAGTTGAAACTTGTCGTTGCGAACGACCGTTACACTACCACCCACCTCGTCGACCATGTGCGCAAGGTTGTAGGTGAAAGAGTCGTAGTTGTCTATTATTACTATTTTCATCTTATCGGTCTGTTTATGTTATTATTCGCATCCTACATTTGCTCTGCCAAGAAAATGGCTTTGCGCAGGGCACCGAGTTTGTTATTTACTTCTTGTAGTTCATATTCTTCGTTGCTATCGGCCACAATGCCGCCACCAGCCTGAAACCAAAGTTCGTTATTGCGGCTGACGAACGTACGTATGGTGATGGCTTGGTTGAGCGAACCGTCGAAACCAATCGAGCCGACGCAACCACCATAGGCACCACGATTATGTGGCTCTATTTCGCTTATTAGTTGCATGGCTCTCACCTTTGGCGCACCCGACAGAGTGCCAGCAGGGAACGTGTCGACAAACGAGCGAATGGGGTCGGCACTAGGGCGGAGTGTCCCACTAACGCGCGAGACGAGATGAATGACATGGCTATAATATTGCATCTCTTTGTAGAAATCGACTTTTACGCCACGACAGTTTCGACTTAGGTCGTTGCGAGCAAGGTCGACCAACATGACATGTTCGGCATTCTCTTTGGGGTTAGAACGCAAATATTCGGCATTGCGAAGGTCTTGTTCGGCATTGCCAGTTCGGCGAGTGGTCCCGGCAATGGGGTCGATGTAGGCTCTTCGGCTGTGCCCGTCAATGTTGCAATGCGTCTCGGGTGATGAGCCAAAGATTCGGAATCCACCCATGTCGAGATAGAACAGATAGGGCGAAGGGTTGATGTGTCGGAGAGCACGATAGAGCTTGAAGTCGTCGCCTTCGAAGCGTTGAACAAATCGGCGTGAGAGAACAATTTGAAACACGTCGCCACGCAAGCAGTGGGCAATTCCTTTGCGTATGTTAGCCTTATGCTCTTCATCGGTAAGGGTGCTGGTCGTTTCGCCAATGGGGTGAAACGGATATTGACGGATGTCGGTGCGAAGAAGCATTTTCTCTATTTTACCCACACCACTCTTCGAGTCATCGGCAGAACGTAGACTGACTATTTTTAAGCTATTGTTGAAGTGGTCGAACTCAACTACGTTGCGAAAAAGGATGTAGAGGACGTCGGGAGCGTCGTTGCGTTCTTGCGTCTCGTCTTTGACGGCAATGCCTTCAAAATAGCGCACAGCGTTGAACGACGTGTAGCCCATAAGCCCACAGTGGTCGGATGCATTTTCGATGTCGAAGAGTTGTAAGAATTCGTTTATGGCACTGGCAACGTCAAGTGTGTCGGACAGTTCGCGCTGGCTGACCTGTCCATCTGGCAAGTTGTAGATGACGGTGCCATGCGAAATGGCAATGCTTGCCATGGGCTCGAAGCATACGAAAGAGCGAGAGTTTCGTCCGCCGTGATAGTCGCTACTCTCCATGAGTGCACTCTGTGCGAAAAGATCGCGCACACGCATGTATACACTCACTGGTGTATGCATGTCGCCAAGCAATGTTTTGCTTTCTGCGGTGTATTTATATTTCATCTTTTTGTTGTTTTTTATTCGTGATAGATAAAAAAGAGACAGAGCCTTGTCGGAGTTCTCGACAAGGCTCTGTTTTCTTTTTATGTTTAGCTAATATATAGACAACAACGCCTGCTTACCTCCGAGTAGGATAGTAAGTGCGCCACCACCATATATTGCTTATAGTCTTCATATTGATTGCGAAGTTAATAATTGTTTTGTAATTACAAACCTTTTGTATTGTTTTTTTACAATTTGAAGACGTTAACAGCTGTATTTAGTTCGTCAATCATGCTTTGCAAGTCGCGAGCATTAGCAGCTATTTCTTCGCTACCTGCTGCATTTTCTTGGGTTACACGATTGAGATCGAGTATGGCCGTATTGACTTGTCCGACACCAGAGCTTTGCTCTACGGAGGCTGCTGTGATCTCTTTTACAAGGACAACGATACGCTCTATTTTGGGCAGAATCTGTTGCACGTAGCCGTAGGCTACTTCGGCTTCGGCTATGCTACCTTCGGCTGTTTCGGTAATGCCTTCGGCTGTGTTTCTCGTCTGGTCGGCAAGACGACCGACTTCTTTTGCTACGACAGCAAAGCCTCGCCCTGCTTCTCCTGCACGTGCTGCTTCGACAGAGGCGTTGAGAGCTAAAATGTTGGTCTGACTGACAAGGTCGCCAATGGCATTGATGTCGTCGGCAATGTTCTTTATGGCTTCGTAGCTATTGCTACTGCTCGTGCTAAGATTTCCGACCAGTCCACTTATCTCTTCGGTAATCTTGTTGGTCTGAACAGAGTTTTCGGTGCTCTGCTGAATGTTGGCATTCATCTGCTCCATGGCACTCGAAATTTCTTCGAGAGCGGCAGCCTGACGATTCGAGGCGTTGGACAGATTTTCACTCGAACGCGAGAGTGTGGTCGACGAAGTTATTATTTGTTCGTTGGTGTATTGTATGGGCGCAATGAGCGAGCGAATCTTGTGTTGCATTTCGGCGACACTATTGGCAAGACTCATAATCTCGCGACAATTAGACTTGACCGTTACGCCACGGCGGAGGTCGCCAGTGGCAATGATAGACGTTTGCTCGTCGAGAATGTTGATTGGACGGGCAAGACGTATAAGGACATCGCGAACAAGAAAAATGAATATCACAAGAATAATGACAACGACAATAGGCATGTATGTATACAACTTATGGAGCATGTCGTCAACAATGGTGGTGTCGCATTTTAGTGCCATAGCAGCCAAAACGGCTCCACTTGGTGCTCGCAGAGGGAGCACAACGTAAAGACCGTTGTCGCCAAGCATGTTGCTGCGGTCCAAAAACTGTTCGTCTTTGTCGAAGATGGTGCTTACGATATTTTTATCGATTGCAATGCTATTGCAATTAAGACCTTCGATGGTCGAAGCTGTGCAATGATTACGGTCCAAAACAAGTATATCGAGTGCTATTCCCTCTTTTATGCCGTCCAAACATTTCTTGTCGTCAGCAATCATGCCTATCATAAAGACTGTGCCGACAAATTCTTTTTCGTTGTTGAAAACCTGTGCGGCACCAAACTCACAGAGTTTTCCTTCGGACAAATAGGCAAAACCTCTGAGAGTGTGGTTCTCGCTTTCACTGGTTTCGGACACAGCTCGCAAGACATTTTCTTCGACAACGTCTTCGAACGAAGAGGCAAGGACTCGCCCATCGACGCTGACAAAGATGTAGCCTTTCTGACGAGCAATGTTGCAACAGAAACGCATTTCTTCGTCTATCTGGTCGACGTCTTCTTCAGCTATGGCAGTATATAGTTCTTTATAATCATCGTTGAAACGCATGGCTGTACTGACAGCATCCAACCCGACATCGTCTATTGTGTAGAGGATACTATGCATGCTGTTTTGCAAGGTCTGACGTTGCATGTCGCCGACGTCTTTTTTGACCACAATAAAGGTGGTCACGCAAGACAACACAAACAATATTATTAGCGTCGTGAAAGGGCCTAAAATGATTGTGGCTAAAGGAAAGAGCCTCTTCTTTTTATTTTTTGATGTGTTTTCCATACGCTATATGGCTGATGAGTTTATATATTGATGGAGAGTCCGAAGACGAGATATGTTCTTTGCAAAGCGGGCGAAACGGACACTAAGCTAAAAATAGGCAAACTAAAATGGTCTGTTATCTGCAAGTCTTTCGAGGCTTTGAGCGACACTTCCATGACACCAAACTTGTCGTAGTACATGCCACGCCAAGGCGTAAAGCCGAGCGTCGGCGTAAACTCTACGCCTCGCACATCGAAATGACTACTTAGGCTAAAGAATGAAGAATAGACACGATCGTCGTCTTCGTCAATCTCGACATCTTTGCCAGCGAATAAGAATGTAGACCACGACAACTCGAGCGGTACGGGGTCGAAGTCGTAGCTAAGGGTTGCTTCGGGATGATGATTTTCTTGAAAGTCGGAATAGCTGACGCTATCGCCAGCCCAGAAGTAGTCGGAAAGGGTTAGTGTGAGTCCGCCAATGTTGTAAGAGAGCATAAGGTCGAACTCTTTGAGACTAAGGTCTTGAAAACTTTCGCTACTCCAAGCCTCGAGACAGAGACCTTTGTAGCTGAAGGCGAGCGATGGTTGAAAGCTGACACCTTGTCCGCTATCCATGCCACGCCAAATGAATCGGCTGACAATGTCGGCACCGAAATTGATTTGCAGACTATCTTGCGCACGGAGTGTTGTCGGCACTACGAATAGGAGGGGAAGAATAAGATTAAGTAGTAGTTTCTTCATAAGCTATATCGATAGAGAGGGCTTGCGAATGATTTCTATGGCGAGTACAGACGTGTCGTCGAACGACTTGCCCTGACGGCGAGTGCGCTCTGCGAGGGCTGCCACTTGCTTCATTGTCTCTTCTATGCCAAGACCTTGGCTCATTATGTCGGACAAGCGATCGGCGTTGCTACCGACGCTTTCGCCATTGTCTACCTCGACGAGACCATCGGTGTAGGTTAGTATAAGATCGCCCTTATGTAGGCGGATGCGGCCCATTTCGATTTCGGGCATCTCGTCGAGCATGCCAAGTCCTATGCTTCCCGTATTGAGTTCGGACAGGTTGCCTTCGTGATATAGGATGGGTGGCATGTGCCCAGCGTTGACGTAGGAGAGGATGCCAGTGAGACAATTGTAGCGACCGATGAACATGGTTATAAACTTCTCGCCACCCGTGTTGGCCGAGACTCGTTTGTTGAGTTCGGCCACGAGCGTGCGGAGGTCGACACGCGCAGTGAAGAGGGCGCGCACCATGGCTTGGAAGTTGCTCATAAGGAGTGCAGCTGCCATGCCTTTGCCACTGACGTCGGCCATGCAGAAGCCTACCCAATTGTTGCCAAGTCCGAGCACATCGAAATAGTCGCCGCCCACTTTGTCGTGTGGGTGGTAGTATGACATGGCACGCGTATGCCCTGTCTGAATGAGTTGACGTTCGTGAGGTACGAGACCAGCCTGAATTTTTGAGGCGAGGGCAAGTTCTTGACGTAGTCCTTCTTGCCGAAGCAGACGCGCTTGCATCTTTTTGTTTTCGATGAAGACGATGATGATGTTCGACAAGATTTGGATAAACTTCAGGTTGCGAAGTGTTGGGCTGACGCCGTCACCGAGTTCATTGTCGCCAACGAGGACGTAGCCCATGACCTTATATTTGTGGCGTAGCGGAATGACGGCATCGAATCCGCGAAGCGACTCGATGTCGTTCATGGCCATATTTTCTATGGTGGTGATGTGTAGCAGGTCGCGCTCTATGTCTATTTCATTCTTTTGGTCGTCGCTGACTCCACATTGCAAGATGCACTGCCAACCTACGTCGCCGTCTTGTGTGTAGACGAGGATTTTACCCACTCGAAGTTCTTTGCTCAATAAGTTTTCAAACTCTTGCATGAGTTCTTCCACCGAGCTGTCTTCGTTGACGGTTTGCGCCACGTCGAGCAACATATTGAGCTTTTCTTTGTAGAGGCGTACTACGTTGCGGTCGTTTGCCATGGGTTGCTTCGAGGAGTTGATATTTTACAATGTAAAAAGAGATGTCGGAGATTATCTACACCGACATCTATTTTATTATACGATGTTCTGCTACGTTTTGTTTGCCTTATGCAAACGTACGCTTTCTACTTCACGCGTTCTACGTAGGAGCGGTCGCGAGTATCGACTTTGATTTTGTCGCCTTGGTTGACAAAGAGAGGAACCATGATGGTGGCACCCGTCTCGATGGTGGCAGGCTTAAGCGATGTGGTAGACGACGTGTCGCCACGCACACCGGGTTCTGTATAGGTTATTTCGTAGACAAAGAACGGAGGCAGGTCGACAGCAAGAACTGTTTCGGTCTCTGCATGCACGACGACTTCGACATTGTTGCCTTCTTTGAGCAAATCGGCGTTGCTTATCATCTTGGGGTCGATGGGTATTTGCTCGTAGGTCTCGTTGTTCATGAAGATGTAGTCGTTGCCTTCCTTGTAGAGGAACTGGTAGGGGCGACGCTCTACACGAGCTTCGTTGACTTTAACGCCAGAGTTGAACGTGTTGTCGATGACTTTACCTGTGGCAACGTTTTTGAGCTTCGTGCGGACGAATGCGGGACCTTTGCCTGGTTTGACATGCAGAAATTCTATAATGAAGTAGAGCTGACCGTTGTATTCGATACACATTCCGTTGCGGAAGTCTGCGGTTGTTGCCATGTTTGATTAGATTATTTTGTGCTTATGAAATTACATTGAACTGCGCAAAATTAATTATTTAATGCAAAACTTAGCATTTTTAACGTTTCAAATTAAAAGTTCGGGTCGAACAAGACGTTTTGAAATGACAAAATATTGTTTGTTTCGCCACAAAAAAGTAATTTTGCAACGCCTTTTGGGCATAATAGGTCAGAAATGAACCCATATAGCATACCACTTCGCAACCTACAAAGAGGACGGTCGACATACTCGTTCGACTGTGGGCAAGAGTTTTTTGCTGGCATAGAGGACTCGTTGATAGACGATGCGAACATACATGCCGAAGTCGTGGCACAACGTGGCGAGCAGCTAATTACGCTTGACATTGCGATTAGTGGCACGGTGCGTGCAGTTTGCGACATTTGCCTTGGCGAGTTCGACTACGAAGTGGAAGATTGTGGTGGACACCTAACTCTACGTCTGGGCGAAGAGCTTCGCGAGATTGGAGACGATGTGTACGAAGTCGATGAGCGTGCTGACGAACTCGACCTATCGCAGTGGATATATGAGTTTGTGTGCGTAAGTTTGCCTATTCGTTTCGAACACCCTGAGGACGAGAATGGCAACAGCACATGCGACCCAGACATGTTGGCAAGACTCGAAGATCTTGACCCAGCCAACAGAGAAGAGGATGACGTGCCAACAGAAAGCGATGAGATAGACCCTCGTTGGGCAAAGCTCGCCTACCTGAAAGACAACGACAAAAACTGAGAATTTAAGTTAACAACCTAAATAAATAACCTTTTAAAATAACAAACAGCAATGGCACATCCTAAGCGAAACCATTCGAAGACCCGTCGCGACAAGCGTCGTACGCACTACAAGGCAGTAGCTCCTACGCTGGGCGTATGCTCTAACTGCGGTGCAACAATCAAGCTCCACCACGTATGTGGCGAATGTGGCTACTATCGTGGCAAACTTGCAGTAGAGAAAGAAGCTGTAGCATAAAGTTCTTTCAACACTGAATTGCGCAGAGCGGAAGGCTCTACGCGGACTTGCCCTCAACAAAAGTGTTTTTGTTGGGGGCAAGTGCCGTTATGTAGGTTGGTTGAGGTGCACAAAAAAGAGACGCATAGTCTGCGTCTCTCGGTAGATTTGTAAAAACATTATTGAATCATCATTTCTGTGGACGAAGGACGAACATTTGCTTGTGGCTCTTGCGGACGATTTGCTTAGCCCAACGCTTGATGTCTTTGTCGGAGATGGAGTTGACGACATCGGCATAGGCGCGCTTATCGAGCCCATAGAGAATGTTGTCGATGAGGAGCGACTGCCAAGCCCCATTGGTTTGGAGATTTTCTTCGTGTTTCTTGATAAGGTTGCGACGCACCTTATCGAGGTCGTCGGCACGTGGTCCTTTTTTAGCAATCTGACGGATTTCTTTTTCGACGAGAGGTAGGAGACGGTCGTAGACTGCGGGGTCGGTGCTAAACTGAATGTCGAGAGAATATTCTTCGTCGGGCATACGCGAAAGGCTACCACGAACGCCCACACCATAGGTGCCCCCCTCGTCTTCGCGCATGCTCTCGGTGTAGCGCAGGTCGAGGATGCGCCCCAAAATGTCTATGCACAAGGCTTCGCGCCATGTGTAGGGGTATCGGTTAGTGTAGCAAATGTAGCAGGTGTTTTTCTCGGTCTTCATGGGAAGCGACATCGAGAAGTCGATATTCCGATCAGGACAGAAAAGATTGCGAGGCTTATAGGCCGATGAGCGTTCGCTTGTGGGCAAAGCACCAAGCCACTTGGCCATGATGGGAGCAATGCTGTCCGTGTCGAACGAGCCGACGAGAGTAAATGTGAAGCCACGTGCCGACGAGAAACGAGAAGAATAGACTTCGAGAGCTTTATCGAGACTGATGTTTTTGAGGTCGGAAGGACGGGATATGTGTACGCGATAGGGGTTGCCATTGCCCATGATATAGTGAATGGTGTCGGAGAAGACGTTGTCGGGGTCTTGGCGTGCGTTGACAAGTTGACTTTCGAATCGTGTCATGAGCGAAGAGAAGGCCTCGTCGTCTTGGCGTGGCTCGGTAAAGTTCAGATAGACAAGTTGGAGCATGGTCTCAAAGTCGGCAATGGAACTATTGCCATAAACGCTTTCGCCATAGGTGGACAAATTGACACTGACACTTGCCCTCTTGCCACTGAGAGCCTTCGAGAGGTCGGGGCGAGAATATTTTCCGAGCCCCATTGTGGAGTGAATAACACTGGCAAGCGCAGCCGAAGGCACGTCGGCAGGCTCGCATTTTGAATAGCCACCATGGCTGCCACCACTGAGAAGAATTTGATTGTCGGAGTAGCGAGTTGGCAACATGTATACGTTCAGTCCGTTGGAGAGAACAGCTATGCGTGCGCCATAGATTGGGTCGTCTTCCCAACCGACAATGGTACCGGGAGTAGGGACAGAGGCAAGCTCTGTGTCGATAGTTTTATCTTCGACGGGTTGCAATGGCTTGTTTTTCAAGCCATTATATTCATCGGTATAGGCTTGTGCTGTGGCAATTGCCTTGTCTGTTTTCACAGCCGAGACAAGCGTAACGGGAGGCACATTTAGATATTCATTGATAAAGTTTTTGACATCTGTAGTGGTTATGTTGGGTACGAGAGTATTAATCAGTTCGCGGTCGTAGGCGGCAGACGTTATGACGTCGCCACTGAGGAAAGAGTTGTAGTAGGAATGGACGTAGCTGCCAGTACGTACTTTGTTGCGACCGAGGTAGTTGTTTTCGTATTGAGCAATGATGTTGTCCTTGGCGCGCGAGAGTTCGTTTTCGCCCACACCGAAGCGACGCAGTTTTTCTATCTCGTCGAGCAGAGCCGTGTAGCTTTGTGCAGTCTGCCCATCATTGGCCACGCAATAGAACTGAATGGCACAGAGCGTTGGCGTGAGGTTGCCAAGCCCCATTTGCGCACCAGCAAAGGGAGCTCCTTTGGTTGTCTTCTCGGAGAAGCGCGAGTTGGCAACCATGGTGGCGAGTGCTGCCACAATCTGATGACGAGTATATTCTACACTATTGTTGACGGAGTCTGGCACTGCATGGTAGCGATATTGAACTTGGAAGGTGGTGTTGGTGGCCTCGTCGTCGTCGAGAATAGAAACGACAGGCTTTGTGTTGAGAGGCACTTCGACATACTTACGTTCGGCAGCTCCGATGGGTGCTGGTATGTCTTGCCACATTTGACGGATGCGAGTCTCGATGTGTCGGGGGTTGACGTCGCCAACGACAACTATGGCTTGCAAGTCGGGGCGATACCACTTCTTATAGTATGCACGTAGCTCGTCGTAGGCAAAGTTGTTGATGACGGCTGTGTCGCCAATGACGTCGCGCTTGGCATATTGAGTGCCGGGCATGGTGGCAGCCATATGTCCGAAATATAGTCGTCGACCTGCCGAGGCTGTCTGTCGCCACTCTTCGCGAATGACGCCACGCTCTTTGTCTATTTCTTCGGCTTCGAGGCTTATGTAGCCCGACCAGTCGTGAAGAACGAGTAGTGCACTATCGACAATGGCAGGGTCGGTGGTTGGGACTGCCACAAGATTATAGACAGTCTCGTCGAGACTGGTGTAGGCATTTATATTTTCGCCAAAGCGGACACCTACACGTTCGAGGAAATCGATTATCTTCTTGCCGGGGAAGTTTTTGGTGCCGTTGAAGGCCATGTGTTCAAGGAAATGCGCCAATCCGTTCTGATTATCTTCTTCGAGAATGGCACCGACTTTTTGAGCTATGTAGAAGTCGGCTGTATTTTTGGGCAATTCGTTGTGGCGAATTATATAGGTAAGTCCATTGGGCAAGCGACCTTGCAAAACGGCGGTGTCTGGTTGCAGAGGAGTCAGGCGTTGAGCAACGGCGATAGAACAGATTGCGACCAGCGGCAGAGTGGTCAACAGATGTTTGAGCGACATAATGGTTATGATATGTTTACGAGGTAAGAAGCGCACGAAGCTTTTCGGGGAACAAAGAAATAAAAAAAACATATCTTTGTGAAAAGATATAAAATAATACGAGCGATGAAAGGATGTTTAATAGGCTTGGTCGCAGTCATTGTGCTGATGTGCGTGGGCATGTTTAAGTATTATTGGGTGTTTGGCGAGGGCGTCAAGGCTGGCGAGCTGAACTACATAGTTAAGAAAGGATATGTCTTTAAGACTTTTGAGGGTCGGCTTATACAAGCGGGCTTCAAGGGTGGTCAGAATAGCACGGTACAGTCGAACGAATTTATGTTTTCGGTGGAAAAACAAGAGATTGCAGACTCTCTGATGCGTTGTTCGGGGCGCACCGTAGAGCTCTATTATAAAGAATATAAGGGGACACTGCCTTGGCGTGGTATGAGCGAATATGTTGTGGACAGCATCGTGTCGGTTCAGCCAATCAAATAGCAGTCGAACCTCGGAAAACAAGACATCGGGACGCAAAGCAAAAGCCTTGCGTCCCGATGTCTTTCTTATGCTTCCAAAAATGGTTTACTTGACAACAGAAGCCGATATGCCAAGCGACTGAGCTGCAATGACATTAACTTCGGAGTCGTCGTAGAAGGCTGCTTCGTCGGCACGACGCCCAAAATGTTCGAGCACCATAAGCCATGTGCGTGGATTGGGTTTGCTCAGGTGAATCTCTTGCGAATAGAAAACGGCATCGAAGAGTCCGTCGAGGGTTCCGGGACCGGGAAAGTGCTGACGGCAATATTCTGTGTGAAGGTCGCAACAGTTGCTCAACAAGGCGAGCTGGTAGCCTTGTTTGCGAAGAGCGAGAATAGTGTCGATAGAGGAGGTGAAGAAATCGCCAAGCATGGCATTCCAAGCTTCGGTGAGTTGGTCGGTGGTTGCCATGGGGCAGAAATCTGTTTTGACCGACGAGAGAAAATCGTCGGTCGAGATGCGCCCTTCGCCATAGAGCGAGAAACATCCACCTACGGCATGGCTATTGCTGATGGGGACGTCGGTGTGTGGCATGCCCAATTTTTCAAAAGCCGCGAGCGTGCGACGTGCATCGACTTCGATAAGCACATTGCCGAGGTCGAATATTTGTAGGGGACGAGTGGTGTCGATATTAATTTTCATAACAGAGTCTAAGATAATTAAATATTGTCAAAGTTGTTTGTTTTGCACAAATATTGCATATTTTTGCAATGAGTTTTGCAAACTTATGCAAGAAAACAGAAAAGATAGACTCGAAGCAATAGTTCGACTTGTAGGTCAGCGAAGCATATCGTCGCAAGAGGAGTTGCGAAGCCTTTTGATGTCGAATGGACATGAGGTAACGCTCTCGACCCTTTCGCGCGACATAAAGGCTTTGCGGATGTCGCGCATGCCCGATGGACTTGGAGGCTATCGGTATACCCTACCCGATCGAGTTGGTGCGACACACACCGAGGTTGCGAATGGCAAGAAAAATCTGGGTGTGGTTGGCATAGAGGTTTCGGGTCAGATGTCGATAGTGAAGACACTGCCGGGCTATGCAGCAATGGTAGCCTCGCGCATTGACGCAGAGAGGCTGCCGGGCATAATGGGCACGATTGCTGGTGACGACACGGTGTTCATTGCCTTGCGCAATGAGACTGACGAGGAGAGCATGCGCCATGCTCTCGGAAAGATATTACAATAAGGGCGAAAACCGAAGAAAAAACACAAAGAATAGAATGGGCAAGACAGACAACAAACCCGATTTTACAATCGTAGTGGCAGGCGATGAGCACCTTGGCTACGTAGACGAGATACTGAAAACAATTAGCGACGCGGCTAAGGTGCGAGGGACGGGCATAGCCAAGCGTAACCCGGGCTACGTCAAGCAGAAAATGCGTGAGGGCAAAGCCGTGATTGCACTTGACGGCGAAAAGTTTGCTGGCTTTAGCTACATAGAGACGTGGGGAGGCAAGCACTACGTGACGACCTCGGGCTTGATTGTGCGCGACGAGTATAGGGGTTGTGGGCTTTCGCGTCGGATAAAGCACATGACCTTTTCGCTGGCGCGCCTACGTTGGCCACAAGCAAAGATATTTAGCCTGACGAGTGGAGCTGCGGTGATGAAACTCAACACCGACCATGGCTACGTGCCAGTAACCTTTGCACAGCTGACCGACGACGAGGCTTTTTGGCGAGGCTGCGAGGGCTGCATAAATCACGACATACTGGACCGTACGGGACGTCGTTATTGCGTGTGCACAGGCATGCTATATGATCCTGAGCGAGCCCGTAGTGTGCGTGATGCTGACGAAGAGATTGCAAAGGATCCGGGAGTCGTGGAGCGCATAATGGCAGCATTCCCCAATGGTTTCCCCGAAGATTAAAGTTAAATTTATATAAAATAAAAAAAGAAAAACACAGACATATATGGAAGCGAAGAAAAAAGTAGTCGTTGCGTTCAGCGGCGGATTGGACACCTCGTTCACAGTGATGTACTTGGCCAAAGAGAAGGGCTACGAAGTGTATGCAGCTTGCGCCAACACGGGCGGATTTAGCGCAGAGCAGCTGAAAACGAACGAAGAAAATGCTTACAAGCTTGGGGCGAAGGAATACGTAACACTCGATGTAACACAAGAGTATTACTCCAAGAGCATTCGCTACATGATATTTGGCAACGTGCTTCGCAACAACACATACCCCATATCGGTGTCGTCGGAGCGCATATTTCAGGGCATGGCTATTGCGCGTTATGCCAAACAGATAGGGGCTTCGGCGATTGCACACGGCTCGACTGGTGCGGGCAACGACCAAGTACGCTTCGACATGACGTTCCTTGTCATGGCGCCCGACATGGAGATAATCACACTGACACGCGACATGGCACTGACGCGTCAGTATGAAGTGGATTACCTCAATAAAAATGGTTTCAAGGCAGATTTTGCCAAACTGAAATATTCGTATAACGTAGGCTTGTGGGGTACGAGCATTTGCGGAGGTGAGATTTTGGATTCGCGCCAAGGTCTGCCCGAGAGTGCATACTTGAAGCAAGTAGAAAAAGACGGCAACGAAGAAATAAAAATCACTTTTGAGAAGGGTGAGATAACAGCAGTGAACGGCGAGAAGTTTGCCGACCCAATAAAAGCCATCCAGAAAATTGAGAGCATAGCAGCGCCTTACGGCATAGGACGCGACATGCACGTGGGCGACACCATCATAGGCATCAAAGGTCGTGTGGGTTTTGAGGCTGCAGCGCCTATGCTAATAATTGCGGCACACCGCTTCCTTGAGAAGTTTACACTGTCGAAGTGGCAACAATATTGGAAAGACCAAGTTGCCAACTGGTATGGCCAGTTCCTTCACGAGAGTCAATATTTGGAACCAGTCATGCGCGACATCGAAGCCATGCTTAGCGAGAGCCAGCGTAACGTAAGTGGTACGGTGTCGATGATGCTTATGCCACGCACATTTGCCACGGTGGGTGTAGACTCGCCCAACGACCTTGTGAAGAACAAGTTTGGCGAATATGGAGAAATGCAGAAGGGCTGGACAAGCGAAGACGCAAAGGGCTTCATAAAAGTACTCTCTACACCTCTGCGCGCCTACTACTCTTGCCATAAAGACGAGGCAGACCAAATAGAGAAAGAGTTGTAGGGACACATAGGAAACCAAAGAATAGCAGACAGAAAATGATAAAAGTAGGAATAATAGGAGCTGCTGGATATACTGCAGGCGAGCTACTACGCATACTTGTCAACCACCCGTGGGCGACAGTGGTCTTTGCTCAGAGCGAGAGTCATGCTGGCGAACCCGTGTGGACAGCCCACCCTGACCTTGTGGGCGAAACGTCGCTTACCTTTACGGGCGAAGCCGATGTAAACACAGCCGATGTCATCTTCCTCTGCATGGGACACGGCAAAAGTCGTGGCTACGTAGAGAGTTTGCCCCAAGAGTTTAGCGGCAAAATAATAGACCTAAGCAACGACTACAGACTTCGGGAGACGGCCGACGGCTTTGTCTACGGACTGCCCGAAGCATTTAGACAAGAGATTAAGGCGGCCGACCGCATTGCCAACCCGGGTTGCTTTGCAACGTCAATCCAGTTGGCGCTCTTGCCTGCTGCGCGTGCCAACCTGCTGGGCGAAGTACACGTGACGGGCATAACTGGTTCTACGGGTGCAGGTCAGAAACCTTCGCAAACGACGCATTTTAGTTGGCGAGCCAACAACTTGTCGGTCTATAAAGCCTTTACACACCAACACCTTGGCGAGATAAACGAGACGCTCTCGCGCTTATCGAACGTCTATAAGGGACAGATGAACTTTGTGCCAGTGCGCGGAGCTTTTCCTCGTGGCATAATGGCTTCGGTGTATTTTGACTGCAAGCTAAGCGAAGAAGAAGCACAAAAACTCTATAAAGAATACTACGAGGACGAGCCTTTCGTACACGTCATAGACGGAAACCCTGACCTAAAAATGGTGGTCAACACTAACAAGTGTGTGCTTGGCGTACGCAAGCATGGCGACAAGCTACACATTGTGTCGGTGATAGACAACCTCGTGAAAGGTGCTGCAGGTCAGGCAGTTGAGAATATGAATCTCATATTCGGACTGCCCGAGAATACGGGACTTAACCTCAAACCGATAGGCTTCTAAAAAAACAGAGAAATGGAACTATTTGATGTATATACACTCTTTGACATCGTGCCGACAAGAGGCAAAGGGTGCTACGTGTGGGACCAGAACGACACACAATATCTTGACCTATATGGCGGACATGCTGTCATAAGCATAGGACATTCGCACCCACACTACATAGACGTGGTGAGCGACCAATTGCGTAAGATTGGTTTTTACTCTAACAGCGTCATAAACCCATTGCAAAGTGAGTTGGCAAAACGCATTGGGAAACTTAGCGGACTGACCGACTATTCGCTTTTCTTGTGCAACAGTGGCGCAGAAGCCAACGAAAACGCACTGAAATTGGCATCGTTTCATACGGGACGTAGTAAGGTTGTCGCCTTTCGTCATAGCTTCCACGGCCGCACAAGTGGTGCAGTGGCAGTTACGGACAACCCGAAGATTGTGTCGCCATTCAACTCGAAACACGAAGTCTTGTGGGCAGAGCTTAACAACATTGGCTCGGTTGAAGAACACTTGAAGAACTCCGACGTGGCTGCCGTCATCATTGAGGGCGTACAAGGCGTAGGAGGCATCAACATACCGACAGCAGACTTCTTAAAACAGCTACGCGCAACGTGCGACAAGTATGGCACGATTCTCGTGTTGGACGAGATTCAGAGTGGATATGGACGCACAGGACGTTTTTTTGCATACCAACATGCAGGCATACGCCCAGACATCGTGTCGATGGCCAAAGGCATTGCCAACGGCTTCCCTGTGGGTGCAATACTTATCAACCCAATGTTTGAGCCAGTCAAAGGACGACTCGGCACAACGTTTGGAGGCAATTACCTTGGCATGGCAGCAGCGATTGCGGTGGCTGACGTGTATGAACAAGAGAACCTCGAAAAGAATAGTGCGGAAGTGGGCGAGTATATCTTAAACCACTTGCCAAAGAGTAGCAAGATAAAAGATGTGCGAGGCATAGGCTTGATGATTGGCATAGAATTCTACGAGCCAATTGCCGAGATACGCAAGAAACTGCTCTATGAGCATCACATCTTTACTGGTGTGGCAGGAGCAAACATGATTCGCTTGTTGCCACCGCTATGCTTGTCGAAAGAGCAAGCCGACGTCTTCATTAAAGCCTTTGGCGAAGTGTTGACACAATAGGTCAGTCTTTTGAACTACACTATAACTTGTCCCCACAGACTAAGCCTGATGGGGACAAGTTTTTTTTACTTAACTTTGAGACAGTTAACAAACTGTCTATCAAAGAAAAAACATTGCGCATGTCGAAAGTCAAGAATTTGCTACTACTGGCAACCTTCTTCCTCATCTTTTTTAGCCAAACGACTTATGCCCAAGCCAAGCACACATTCGGTGTCGGCAAGGGCAGTTTTTTGTTAGACGGCAAACCCTTTGTCATCAAATCGGCCGAGCTACACTATCCACGTATACCAGCAGACTATTGGCAACATCGACTACGAATGTGCAAAGCACTGGGCATGAACACAGTGTGCTTGTACATATTTTGGAACATACATGAACCGAGACCTGGAGAATTTGATTTTGAAGGGCAAAACGACGTTGTCAGATTCTGCAAGTTGGCACAAAAAGAGGGGCTATGGGTGATTGTTCGTCCGGGACCATACGTATGCGCAGAGTGGGAAATGGGCGGACTGCCATGGTGGCTATTGCGCCACGAGGGCGTAACGCTACGCGACGACGAAGACCCATATTTTCTTGAACGTGTCGGAATCTTTGAGCGCGAGATTGGCAAACGACTTGCACCCCTGACAATTGAAAATGGCGGACCTATTCTGATGGTGCAAGTGGAGAATGAATATGGTAGCTATGGCGAAGATAAGACATACGTAGGCAAAGTGCGCGACACGCTTCGCCAGTCGGGATTTGAACACACGACACTTTTTCAGTGCGACTGGAGTAGCAACTTTACGAAAAATGGACTTGACGACCTTGTGTGGACGCTCAACTTTGGCACAGGTGCAGACGTCGAAGCCCAATTTAAGAAACTGCGAGAACTACGCCCCGAAGCTCCACTTATGTGTTCGGAATATTGGAGTGGTTGGTTCGACAAATGGGGTGCAAGACACGAGACTCGTCCTGCAGCAAAGATGGTAGAAGGCATAGAGCAAATGCTAAGTCGTGGCATATCGTTTTCGCTCTATATGACACATGGCGGAACGTCGTTTGGACATTGGGCTGGAGCCAATTCGCCTGGTTATGCACCTGACGTAACTTCGTATGACTACGACGCACCAATTGACGAGAGTGGACACGCTACAGAAAAATACTATACGCTACGAAAAGTGCTATCTAAATATGCCAACGGAAAGTTGCCGTCGGTCCCCAAAGCGATAGAGTCGGTAGGCACAGACACCATATGGTTTACAGAATATGCACCACTGTCGGCAGGCATAAGCAAAGAAGTCGATAGCCCCACCACACTGACCATGGAAGACCTAAATACAGGTTGGGGAATAGCAACTTACGAGACGACATTGCCTCGAATTGATGGGCGAGCAACTCTCGAAATAAAAGACTTGGCGGACTATGCTGTGGTGCGCATAGACGGACGCGAAGTGGGACGTGGCAATCGCATACGTGGACTGCAAAAAATAGACATTGGCAACATCGAGGCAGGTCAAAAACTGAGCATAACCGTTGAAGCTATGGGACGCATAAACTTTGGACGCGCAATAGCCGATCGGAAAGGCATTACGAAGTGCGTATTGCTGAGTGGCGAAATTGACGGACACCTCGTGAGCTACGAGCTTCGCAATTGGCACATTGGCATTATAGACGACGAATATACGACAGCACAACGTGCGCTGACGAATAGCACTAAGGCAACGGGTAAAGAATCTGGTTATTATCGTGCGACATTCGACATGCGCAAAGTGGCAGACACACACATAAACTGCTCCAGACTGGGCAAAGGGCAAGCCTACGTCAACGGACACGCTGTGGGCAGATATTGGAGCATTGGACCACAGCAGACGCTCTACGTGCCAGGTTGCTGGCTACGAAAGAAGCAGAACGAACTGATAATAGTAGACGTGTCGGGAATAGGCGAAGCAAAAGTTTGGGGTCAGAGGAATGCAGACGTTAATACATTGCAGCTGGACACAGACTCTACAATGGCACAAGGCAATGGCGAACGCCCCAATACGAAGAAGATGACTGCAAGTGCGGAGACGACACTAAAAAGGGAGTCGGGTGTGCAAGCCGTAACCTTTGATACTGAAAAAAGTGGACGCTACATAGCCATTGAAGTTGTCGACTCACACGATGGAACACCTCCTGCCATAGCAGAGATATATGCCGTGGTGGATGGCAAACGCATCGATAGGAATAATTGGAAAATAAACTACGTGAGCGACGAGAACACAACCGACGGCAATAATACGGCAGCAAAAACAATTGACCTACAAGAGTCGACCTATTGGCTGACAACGGCACAGGCAAAGCAGTCGCACATTGTCGTCGTAGACACAGGACGGAAACAAAAGATTAGCGGAATAGAAATAATCCCTCGTGCAGAAAGTGGGGTGCCGGGTGCACCAAGAAACATAAAAGTGTACGTATATTAAAAAAGAATGGTAGTGGAAAAGAACAGACGGGCAATATTCCCTGGCTCTTTCGACCCATTTACGATAGGTCATGAGAGCATAGTAAGACGTGGGCTGGAAATGTTCGACCACATAGTGATAGCCGTTGGCATTAATGCCGACAAGCGTTGTATGTTCTCGGCAGAAGAGCGTGTGGGCTTCATACGAAAAGTCTTTGAGGGTCAAGACGAGATTTCCGTCATGACATATACGGGACTGACGATAGACTTTGCTCGCGAGAACGACTGCCAACATATACTACGAGGCTTGCGGACATCGGCCGACTTTGAGTTTGAACGCGCCATTGCACAAGTAAACAAACAGCTATCGGGAATAGACACTGCGTTTCTGCTGACATCGCCCGAACACACGCCAGTCAATAGCACCATTGTGCGCGACATACTTAGGCATGGGGGAGACGCATCGGCTTTCTTGCCCGAAAAAATTAGAGGCGTAGTAAAACTTTCATAGCACAATATTTGCAAGGGTGAATACACTACAATAAAAAGAAAGAGAAATTAGTGTTACGCAAAATAATATTCAGCACATGGCTAAGCCTCTGCACACTAATGTGTATGCAGGCAGCGACTGTGACCATATCGGGCAAAGCCCCCGACTACGCCAGCAAAAACATAGTGGTGTCGACCTACGCCGACTACGTCAGCCGACTGAAAAAAGAAATGCTGACAATAAACATTGACGGCGAGGGCAACTTTCATACAGAGACAGACCTTAGCGAAGTAACGTATGTTTTTATAGACTTGGGTAGCTACGTGGGCTATTTGTATTTGGAGCCTGGGGCACGCTACGAGATTGTCTTGCCACCATACGCACCACGCCCCGACGTTGAGCGATTTAACCCATTTTATGAGCCACAGATGATTGAGATAGGCTTGCGCGGTGCGAGCAGTCCGCTCAACCAAGCCATACGCGATTTTGACCGATTTTTTCAGCGAGAGCTGGCTCGAAATGCACGTAGACTAGTACGAGCACACGACAAAGCACTTGCCGACAGGCTGATAGAAAGGACCGACTCGGCGATGCGTGCAACGAAGTGCGAAAAGACCTACTTCAAGCAACATGTTCGCTATAGACAAGCGCAGCTATATGCAGCGCCACGGCTAAGCTCGGGAGGTAACGTGCTGAGCAACTATTTTTTAGGTCGACCAGTGTTGTATAATTTGCCTGCCTATTGGGATGTTATTAACATGATGCAACCCGACCCACTTGACGGACTGCCAAGAGCCGAAAGTAGGAAAGCACTCTTGACGGAAGAGCGCAACCCGAACCCGAGCTTTGCGAAATATTCCAAACTTTCGGCCGAGAACCCACTATGGGCAAAAGACCGAAATCTGCGCGAAGCATTGTTGCTACGCACACTGCAAAATAACTTTTATAGCAAACTGACGACAGACGGACGAGCCGACACCATACTGATAAGCGCAGCAAGAGAATGTGGTGCCGACCGCAACAGAATGATTGCGGCAAACATATATGCTAAGAAAAACAAGTTGAAAGCAGGGCTACCAGCGCCAGAGTTGGGGCTACAAGATCAGGCTGACCGACCTGTAGAGTTGAAGAACTTCAAAGACAAATTTTTGTACCTATGCTTTATGCACACAGACAACTACGAGTGTTTGAAGAGCATGCCTGCACTTGAAAATTTGTATCGGTTGCATAGGGCAGATATGGAAGTGCTGGTGATTCTGACCAACGAAGAGCCCGAAGAAGGATTTCGGACTATTGCAAACAGAGGATATTCGTGGCAGACTGTGTCGTTCATAACCAATCAGAGACTCATTTTTGACTACGAAGTAAAGGCTCTTCCGACATATTTCCTTATCGACCCCGAAGGCTGCATATCGATTGCCCAAGCACCGGGACCGACTGAAAAAGTGGGCCCTGCCATTGCAGCTGCCATACGCAAATATCAGATAGAAAAACTACGTGGCAAGCCACAAGTGCCACGCACAATATATGACATTGCACGCGAAGCACGCTAAAAACTGAGAAATATGGTCATAGCAGAAAATATAACAAAGAAATTTGGAGACATAGAAGTCTTGCGAGGCATCGACATAGAGATTGCACGTGGCGAAATTGTGTCCATTACGGGAGCAAGTGGTGCGGGCAAGACGACGTTGTTGCAAATACTCGGTACGCTGGATAAGCCTACGACTGGCAGCCTTAGCATAGAAGGGACCGACGTGAGCAGACTTGGCAGAAGCGCACTATCAGCATTTAGAAATAACAAGATTGGCTTTGTGTTTCAGTTTCATCAGTTGCTACCTGAGTTTACAGCACGCGAAAACGTCATGTTGCCAATGCTGATTGGTGGACATGGCAAGAAAGAGGCTTCTAAGCGTGCAGAAGAATTGCTGACATTCTTAGGTCTGACAGACAGGTCAGAGCACAAGCCATCGGAAATGAGCGGTGGCGAGAAACAACGCGTGGCTATTGCACGTGCACTATCAAATTCACCCTCGGTGATTTTTGCCGATGAGCCATCGGGCAATTTGGATTCGCACAATGCGGCAGAGCTACAGAGCCTATTCCGATCGCTTCGAGACTATTTCGGGCAGACGTTTGTAATTGTTACGCACGACGAGCACATGGCAGAGCGTTGCGACAGGCGCATAAGGATGTGCGACGGACTGATAGTGAACTGACGCAAATGATGACAAACGACAAGAGATATGGCACGGTGGTGCGCTCGACGGGTGGTGCATACGTGGTGCGCACAGACACAGGCGACTACATAGAGTGTAAGCTAAGGGGCAAGATGCGCCTTAGCAAGACGAGTACGACAAACCCAGTGGCGGTGGGCGACAGAGTGCAAATTGACACCGACGACGGGCAGACACACGCAATTGTGGAGGTTGTCGATAGGCGCAACTGCATTGTGAGGCGAAGTACAAACCTAAGCAAGCAAGCTCACGTCATAGCAGCTAATATTGACCAAGCTTTGCTGGTGGCGACATTGGCACACCCCGAGACGTCGACGGTTTTCATAGACCGTTTTCTTGTGTCGGCAGAAGCTTTTGGCGTAAGGACGATAATAGCTTTTAACAAAACAGACTTGTATGACGACGAGACGCAACGAGAGCTTGAAGAGTTGGAAAGCCTATACACAAAAATTGGCTACAAGACGGTGCGACTCTCGGCCACGAAAAGAGAAGGGATTGACACACTATCGGAAATATTGAAGGGCAAGACAACGGTCATTTCGGGCAATTCGGGTGTTGGTAAATCGACCATTATAAACGCATTGGAGCCAAATCTGAACCTGCGAACTGACGAAATAAGCGTGCAGAACGATACGGGCAAACACACGACGACGTTTGCCACGATGCACCCACTTAGCATTGGTGGCGACATTATAGACACTCCGGGCGTGAGAGGTTTTGGTATATTCGACATTCCACACAGCGAAGTGGCACACTATTTTACAGAATTTTTTAATCGGCTGAGCGAATGTAGGTATCCGAACTGCACACATACGCACGAGCCTGGGTGTGCTGTGCGCATGGCGGTGGAAGAGGGCGAGATTGCAGTGTCGCGCTACAATAGCTATTTGAACATACTCGACGAAGACAAGGACGAAAAGTATAGGCAGGGGTATGGGTTGAGGAGGTGAGAACACCTTATCGGCTTAACATAAAAAGAAGAATATCTTGGACAAGAGATATAACAAGAAAATAATAAATATAATAAAACACATATCGAAGAGAGGTTTGACCACTGCATAGATTGATTTGCCCCAAAGCAATACGCCACAAAGGTAGGAAAATCATAAGATTATTTTGACAAAAGCACAGCGCACAGCCCTTGCCGACATGCGACAAGGGCTGTGCGAGCATAAAAAACTTTGAGAATTAGCCGAGTAGAGAGTATGTAATGGTAAGACCAGCCATTACGACAGAGACCATAGACATGAGCTTGATGAGAATGTTGAGGCTGGGTCCTGATGTGTCTTTGAATGGGTCGCCGACGGTGTCGCCGACAACGGCTGCCTTATGACAATCGCTACCCTTGCCACCATAGTTACCTTTTTCGATATACTTCTTGGCATTGTCCCATGCGCCACCAGCATTGTTGAGCATGACGGCAAGCGTGAAACCAGCAGTCAGACCACCACCGAGCAGACCGACTACACCGGGCACTCCAAAGATGAGACCTACGGCGATGGGGACTATGATGGCAAGGAGAGACGGAACGACCATTTCGTGTTGAGCACCTTTGGTCGATATTTCGACACAGCGTGCATAGTCGGGTGTGCCAGTACCATCCATGATACCTTTTATTTCGCGGAACTGACGACGGACTTCGTCGACCATCTTAGAGGCAGCACGCCCGACGGCTTTCATGCTCATGGCACAGAAGAGGAATGCCATCATGGCACCTATGAAGAGACCACCGAGTAACATGGGGTTGAAGAGCGAGAGGTCGAAGGCTGAGACGAAGTCGCGCATGGTGGCTTCGGCAATCTTGATGGTGCCATCGCGGCCGTCGGTGCTAAACAAAGTGTCGCCTATTTGGTGTATGCCGTCGGCCTTGGTGGCGAGCCTACCAAGCCACATGCGAATTTCTTCCATATAGGCTGCGAGAAGAGCCATGGCAGTGAGTGCGGCAGAGCCGATGGCAAAGCCTTTGCCTGTGGCAGCTGTGGTATTGCCAAGACTATCGAGTGCGTCGGTGCGACGACGGACTTCTTCGGGTAGTCCACTCATCTCGGCATTACCGCCTGCGTTGTCGGCAATGGGTCCGAAGGCGTCTGTGGCAAGCGTTACGCCAAGAGTGGAGAGCATGCCGACGGCAGCGAAGCCAATGCCGTAGACGCCATAGGCAAACGAGTGTGCTTCGCCTGCGAAACCACCTGCAAAGCCAAAGGCTGCAATGATGGCAGCAGCAACGACAACGACTGGTAGCCACGTGGAATACATACCGACGGCGATGCCTTCGATGATGGTGGTGGCATAGCCTTGTTGCGTCTGACTAGCGATGCCCTTGGTGGGTTTATATTCATCGGAGGTATAGTATTCTGTACCCTGACCAATGATGACACCAGAGAGCAAGCCTGCGACAACGGAACCAAATATGCCCCAGCTAATCCAGCCAGCCCAAGCCATTAGCGCAACGGCCACGAGAATGAGAGCTGAAGCACCGCCCGTGCCGAGCAATAGGGCATTGAGCAGATTTTTTTGTGAAGCACCTTCTTTGGTGCGAACAGCATAGATGCCTACAACCGACAGCAGAGTGCCAATGGCAGCAACAAGCATGGGCGCAATGACCATCTTTAGCTGGTTGCTATCGGAAAGGGCTGGAATGGCGGCTCCGAGAGCAGCCGTTGAGAGCACTGAACCACAGAAACTTTCGTAGAGGTCGGCACCCATACCTGCAACGTCGCCAACGTTGTCGCCAACGTTGTCGGCAATGGTGGCAGGGTTACGTGGGTCGTCTTCGGGGATTCCGGCTTCGACTTTGCCAACGAGGTCGGCACCGACGTCGGCTGCTTTGGTGAATATGCCACCACCGACACGAGCAAAGAGAGCTTGAGTGGAAGCACCCATGCCAAAGGTAAGCATGGTTGCGGTTATCTCAATCATTTTCTGGTGTTCGTCTGTGCCGGGGTGTACAAATGTCAGTCCACAGAAGTCGAGACCATTTGCCATATTGGCAACAGAAAAAACAACGTCGTTGAGTAGCCAGAACCACAGAGCTATATCGAGCAGACCGAAGCCCACGACGACAAGACCCATGACTGCACCTGAGCGGAAAGCTATTTTAAGACCTGAGTTGAGGCTCTTGGTGGCACCACAGGCTGTGCGAGCAGAGGCGTTGGTGGCCGTCTTCATGCCGAGATAGCCGCAGAGACCCGAGAAGAAACCACCTGTGAGGAATGCCACGGGTACGAATGGATTCTGGACTCCCATGAATGCCAAAATGGCAAGAACAATGGCAAGAACAATGAACACTTTGATTACGACGCCATATTGTCGGCGCAAATAGGCCATAGCACCCTGACGGACATAGCTTGCAATCTCGCGCATACGGTCGGTTCCTTCGCTACTTTTCATCATATCGCGATAGAATATCCATGCGAAAAGGAGAGCGACAACAGAACTCACGGGCACGAGCCAAAATAGTGATTCTGACATAGTTATTGTAAGAGTTTGGTTTGTAACACTTGGTAGAAAGTTTGCAAAGAGCCATTTCTTTGCTACTTGGCTAATTTACGTAAATTAACCACAAATGTTAACATGTGTTTATTATGTCGTGCAACATAAAAGTCGAGGGACGCGAAACTAATATCGTATCCCTCGACTGAATATCGTGAAGAACTGCTCTAAATGGTATCTTGACGCGCTTGTTCGACGGCTCGAAGAAAATTGGCATAACAAGAAACGAGAGCATCTTGCCACCTGACAGCTGGTGGCAGCTGCGGGAAAGTACGATATATTTTTTCTTTCGAGAGTACAGAATAGGCTGGTCGGACAGCAGGTGTGGGGTAGGAAGACGTAGGGATGGCATTAACCACGCAAGCTGCACCAGAGACTGTGGCTATATGAGTGGCAAATTCGTGCCAAGAACATTGTCCATCATCGGAAAAATGATATGTTCCTTCGCGCCCAGTGGTGTCGGACGTGGCAATTGTAGTTATAACGCGAGCAAGATTTTCGACCCAAGTGGGTGTGCCAAATTGGTCGGCAACTACACCTATCTGCTTTTTAGAGAAGAATAGGCGAAGCATAGTAATGTAGAAGTTTTTGCCAGCATTGGAGTAGAGCCACTGAACACGCAATATGATGTGTCGGCAGCCAGAGTGGCGAATGGCTTCTTCGCCGCGAAGCTTGGTTTGTCCGTAGACGCTCAGTGGGTTGACGGGAGAGTCTTCGGCAATGGGACTATTGGCAGTGCCATCAAAAACGTAGTCGGTTGAAATGTGAATAAGCAGAGCACCGACACTGCGAGTTGCAAGAGCAATGTTGGCAACTGCAACGTTGTTGAGCAAGTCGGCTTTTTCGGGTTCGCTCTCGGCCTTATCGACTGCTGTGTAGGCGGCGCAGTTTACGACGATGTCGGGCCGGTGGGTGGCTATGCATTGACCGACGGCAGAGGCTGACGTGATGTCGCAATCGGCTGAGCCAAGGCTTATGAGACAAACTCTATCATTGAGCGCAAGAAAGTGTTTTCGGACTGCACGACCAAGCATGCCTGTGGCACCAAAGAGAAGTATTTTCTGAACAGACATCGACTAATATAGATTATCACCATAGACGAATGGCGACTGAATGTTGGCAAGGAGTGGGTGATGTTTGTCTTTTTCGGAGAGAATGGCATTGGCTATTGGTATTCGCCAATCGATTGCGAGTGCAGGGTCGTCGAAAGCGATGGCTCCTTCGGCTTCGGGGTGGTAGAAGTTGTCGCACTTATATTGGAAAATGGCGGTAGGGCTGAGGACAGCAAAACCGTGAGCAAAACCACGTTCCATAAAGAGCATGCGTTGATTTTCGGCAGAAAGCTCGACTGCAACGTGCTTGCCATAGGTGGGGCTACCACGCCGAATGTCGACAGCGACGTCGAGGACTGTGCCAACGACGACGCGTACAAGCTTGCTTTGTGCAAAGGGTGGACACTGGAAATGCAGACCTCGAAGGACCCCTTGCGAAGATTTACTTTGATTGTCTTGTACAAAATCGACTATACGGACTTGGCTATCGAAGTCTCGTTTTGAATATGACTCAAAAAAATAGCCTCGGTCGTCGCCCCAAATTTTGGGTTCTAATATGGATACTCCTTCGATATGTGTTTTGATGACGTTCATTTCAGAAATGGTTGTGAGTATTAGTCTTCGTCCTGCATGCTGAGCTTGATGAGATACTTGCCGTAGTCGTTGTTTTTCATGGGTTCGGCAAGAGACTTGAGTTGGTCGCGAGTGAACCACCCTTGTGAGTAGGCTATTTCTTCGAGACAAGCAACTTTAAGCCCCTGACGCTTTTCGATGACTTCTATGAATGTAGAGGCTTCGCTAAGGGAGTCGTGCGTACCGGTATCGAGCCAAGCAAAACCACGTCCAAACTTTTGAAGTTCGAGACGACCCTGTCGGAGATAGTCTTCGTTGACGGTTGTTATCTCGAGTTCGCCACGAGCCGAGGGCTTGATATTGGCGGCTATATTCAAGACATCGTTGGGGTAGAAATAGAGACCTGTTACGGCATAGTTAGACTTTGGGTGAGTGGGCTTTTCTTCGATAGAGACTACGCGACCCATACTGTCGAACTCAGCGACTCCGTAGCGTTCGGGGTCGGAGACGTAGTAGCCAAAGACACATGCTTTGCGACGTTGCTCGACACACTTGACGGCAGAGGCAAGCATGACAGAAAAACTTTGTCCATAGAATATGTTGTCGCCAAGGACGAGGCACACGTCGTCGGAGCCTACGAAGTCGCGCCCAATGATGAAAGCTTGAGCGAGTCCGCCGGGAGTTGGTTGGGTGGCATAGGAGATGTTGATGCCGAAGTCGGAGCCATTGCCAAGCAGTCGTTTGAACGACTGAGAGTCGTGGGGAGTGGTGATGACGAGTATGTCGCGAATGCCAGCAAGCATGAGAGTGGAGAGGGGGTAGTATATCATGGGCTTGTCGAAGACGGGCAACAATTGTTTGGAGACTCCCTTGGTTATGGGATAGAGGCGAGTGCCACTTCCGCCTGCGAGAACTATGCCTTTCATGGTTTGTGATATTGATGGTTCATACAAAAAAGTTAGGAAAGCTACAAAGCTACTCCTAACCTCTGAATATTTTATTGCGAGGGACGAATAGGACTTTTCCTATCGTTTCAAGAATTCGTCTTGCGAGTTGTCGTAGTTGAGATAATACTTCCCTTTGGTAAGTGTAGAGATGTTGATGGAAGAGCCATAGCCTTTGAAGACTATGCCACCAAACTGGTCGTAGACCTCGTACATTGTCTCGCCACTGAAAGAAATTTCGTCGTTGGTGGCTTTGTATTTGATAGGAGCGGAGGCAACTATGGTAACGGCTTCTTTGGAATAGGATTGCACTTTACGATTGGCAGTGGACTGGCGGACACGGAACTTGTTGGCACCTGAGTGTGTGCGCACTTTCACTTCGTAGGTATTACCCTGATTGCGTCCTTTGCCACGAACTTCGCCGACCTTAACCCATTTGTTCCAACGGTATTGTTCGATGACGAAAGGTAGGGAGCCTGTCTCACCTGCAGTGGTGAACTTTAGCAACCCATCTTTGACGGATATAGACTCAAAGGAAGCTGGCTTTTGGACTTGCAAAGCTGTGGCATTGAGGACCATAGGGGTGCAATCGTCCTTATAGCGGATGACGATGTTTACTTCATCGCCTACGACAAAGCCGTAGACAGAAAGGTCTATTTCAAAAGCCGAAGAGTTGATTTCGTCGGTGGTAATCATACCGTTGACAGTAACCTCGTAGGCGCAGAAGCCAACGCCAGAGGGAGCAAACGGATTCTTGACATATATATTTTCGCCTTGATATGTTCCTTTGACAACGAGTTCTTCGGCGAGTGTGGATTGCAAGCCGACAAGGGACATAAAAGCGACTGCTAATGCTCGAAATGATAATCTCATTTTCAGATACTATTGCTTTTGAAGTTCAATATTAACAACTTTTGCGCCAAAAAACAAAAAAAAGCATTTAAATATTAAAAAGGGTCTTTCCATTTGCCATCGCCTCGAATTATTTGTTCGAGGCGTGCTATTGCTTGCTCGGTAGGTATGTTGCGTTCGATAAGTGTTTTGCCACGATAGAGCGAGACAGAGCCACGCGCTGCGCCGACATAGCCATAATCGGCGTCGGCCATTTCGCCAATGCCATTGACTATGCAACCCATGATGCCAATTTTGATGTCTTTGAGATGTCCAAAGCGTTGTTTTATGGTACGAGTGGTGGTTCGGAGATCGTAGAGCGTGCGTCCGCAGCCCGGACAAGAGATGAATTCGGCATGCGAGAAGCGAGCACGAGTGGCTTGTAGGAGCATGTCGGCAAAGTTGGATAACTGGCTATGAGTCAGATTGGGATTGGCAAGATAGAGTCCGTCGACGAGTCCGTCGATGAAGAGTAGTCCGAGGTCGGCAGCGGCAACGACTTGAAACGCTTCGTAGTTACGGATGTCGCTATTGTAGCAGACCACAATGGGGCGATGGTCGGCAGAAGCCTCCATGCGTAAGACTTCGGCACGAACTTCGATGGCTGGCGAAGCGGACTGTGGGGTGAAGATGCGTACAGAATCGGCAGAAAGGTCATCGAGCGAAGAGAGGAACGTGGGAGGGTTGGAGCCACCGAGCATGCCGACGGAAGACGATTGTCGACGGCGATAGGCGTAGGGCGAATAGGCAGACGTGTCGGAGAGATGCGGTACGGAAACGCCGTGCCAAGAATCGACGTGGCTGACGAGCATGCGTGCGACGGGTATTTCGGCTTCGGGCTCTTCGGTAAGTGATACACGAATGGTGTCGCCAATGCCGTCGGCGAGAAGTGCACCAATGCCAGCGGCAGACTTTATGCGTCCTTCGGCATCGCTACCAGCTTCGGTTACACCAAGGTGAAGTGGGTAGACACGAGAGCGAGAGCGAAGAGTGGCGATGAGCAGACGGACAGTGTGTACCATGACACGTGTGTTGCTACTCTTGATACTGATGACGGTGCGAAAGAAACCAAGTTCTTCGAGCGCATCGAGGTATTCGGTGCAAGAGGCGACCATGCCTTGTGGAGTGTCGCCGTAGCGAGCCATTATACGGTCGGAGAGTGAGCCGTGGTTAATGCCGAGTCGGAGAGCAGTGTTGTGTGATATGCATTCGCTGACAAGTGGACGAAGTTTTTCGATTAGGAGATCGTGCCACTGACTGTCGGACATATTGTCGGCAGAGGAGTCGAATTTTTTGGCTTCGCCAGTGAAGTTGCCTGGATTGATACGAACAGCATCGACGAGAGCAGCGGCTGTGATTGCGGCAGTGGGCGAGAAATGAACGTCGGCGACAATAGGTGTGGAGACTCCACGACGGAGTAGTTCTTGCTTGACAAGACCAGCACTACGAGCTTCGCGGACACCTTGTGTGGTGAAACGTACGAGTTCGCCTCCTGCAAGGACTATGCGTTCGGACTGGTCGGCTGTGGCCGTGACATCGTTGGTGTCGGTCGTGGTCATAGATTGGACGCGAATGGGAGCATCGGCACCAATGGATATATTACCGACATTGACACGTTCGGTCGGTATACGATTGTAGGCGAAGAGGTTATCGGTATATGCCGTTTCGTTCATTGAGGTTGATTTATATGAAAGTGAAGAGGTTGTGGTAGAGTTTACCTAAGAAGGGTTGATAGCGACGTCGTCCGACACGAGCTGAGTTGATGCCGACGACGGCAAAGAGGAAAAGGATAATTATGGCGAACTGTGCTAAAAGCCAAGCATCGACAAGATAGTAGAAGAGAACGTAGGAAAAGATTTCGAGCAGACTAAGTCCGAGAGATTGTCGGAGGTGGAAAGTGGTAAAATCGGAGCGATCGTTTTTTATGTCGCGAACTATCATGGCCAACATCCAACCTATGGGCGTGACGTAGGCAGCGACGGCGATGTCGTTGCGCGAGGAGGATTGCAGAGGAGCGTAGTCGGTCATACTGAGCAGGGGTTATATTTTTCTATTCGGATGTCGGAGCCATCGAAGACGGCATAGGTAAAGTTTTTTATCCAATCGCCAATAATGAGAAGACGGGAGGGTGTGGTGGCATCTGCACGTTGGATGGGATAATCGAGGACTTCGTGTCGGTGTCCGAAGATAATGTAGTCGACAGAAGGGGCGGCAGCAATGCGTTCTTTGGCGAAGCGCACTTGATATTCCGTGTCGACAGACAGTGGTCTGGGGTGGCGAGCGTGAGATTGTCGACTATGAGCGCTCCACGTGGTGGCTATCTTGTCGGCCAAGTCGGGGTGTAGCCATTTGTAGCACCACTGAAGGGTCTTATTGTGGAAGCACCACATAAGAGCAGAGTATAGTTTGTCGTAGCCCAAGTTGTCGCCATGACCTACGAGAAACTGTCGATCGAAAGCCCGAAATAGGTAGTCACTTGTGTGAATGGTTGCGCCCAACTCTGTGTGCATGTAGTCGAACATCCAAACATCGTGATTGCCTGTAAAAATGTGTAGTTCGAGACCATGGTCGACCATGTGGGCAAGTTGTCCGAGAAAGCGAACGTAGCCACGAGGGACAACTGACTTATACTCAAACCAATAGTCGAAAACATCGCCGAGGAGGTATAGGTCGGTGGCATCATCTTCGATGCTACGGAGCCAACTGACAATTCGTTCTTCGTGCTGACGTCGATTACTGATGTAGGGTGCTCCGAGATGAAAGTCGGACGCGAAATATATTTTTTGTTGCCGCCCCACGCCTACTTAAATAGTTCGGACATTTTTTCGTCGAGTCGAGTACCGAAGAGGTCTTTACCGATGAGTGTGCCATCGGTCGAGAGAATGTAGTTAGCTGGGATTTGGGTTACGTTGTAGACACGCGAAGCTATGCCCATGGCACCAGCGAGATCGCAGACGTTGTGCCATGTTATACCATCTTGGTCGGAGGCTTCTTCCCAAAGGACACGACTGGTGTCGAAAGAGACAGAATATATTTCGAGACCTTTGTCGTGGTATTTTTTGTAGAGTTTACGAAGCTGGGCATTCATCTGACGACTGGCACGGCTATCGGATGCCCAAAACGAGAGGATGACATTCTTGCCGTGGAGGGACGACAGAGCCACTTGTTGCCCATCGCGATTAGGCAGATTGAGGTCGGGAGAGTTGGACGTGGTTGCACTTTGCAGAAGGGAGTCGCGTCGGGCAATGGCGCGAGCTTGCGCACGAGCTTGGAGGATATAGTCGCAAAGATGATTTACTTGTTCGCTACGAGGATAGGCGATGCGCAGAGATGTGGCAGCTGCGGAGAATACTTTTTGGTCGTCGCGATTCATGACATCGAAGACCCGACTGCCCATAACGGTCTGAAAGACTGCATAGTAGCCCACCATACTTTGAGGGTCGGATAGGATTTGTCGACGGATGTCTTCTTTGTAGTTGGCGATGACTCGTCGGAGCGAATCGGGTGCGCCTCCATTTTTAAGACCTGCGAGTATGTCGGAAGCACCGACTTGTATTTTCTGGAGGTTTTCGTTACGAGGTGAATTTTCGAAACGAGCGCCACGGACCAAAAGTGGTGCGGAAGCGTCGAGCGAAAGGCGGAGCGTCTGTGCGGAATCGAGGAGAACGGTCATTGCACGCCCGTCGGAAAGTCGGAGAGAGTAGAATGTGGGTTCGGTTTGAATGGCTCCTTGCAGACGGAAAGAGCCGTTGGGCTTAACGACGGCAGAATCGGTTATCTGCGATGACGACAGACTATTTTGTTCGAGATATATTTTGACATTATCAGAGCCTACGAGAGTGCCTTCGACAACAGAGGGAGTGCCTTCGGAAGAGCATGCTACAAGGGCGGGAAGAATGGCGAGGACAGAGGCTAAACGGATGAACAATTTTTTCATACGAAAGTGAGTCATTTTCGTGGTAAGAGGGATTGTTTTTCTTTCTTTGATAGGGTGTCGGAGAGTGTGCGAACATCGGCGACGAAGTGTGCAACGAGGTCGTTACGAAGGTGGCGGATTATGAGATTTTCGGCGACACGCTTGTAGATTGCGAAGTCGGCAGAGGGGTCGAAAATGGGTAGTCGGAGTAGTGGAATGGCGACAATAGAGGTGTCGGCGACGGCAAGGCATTCGAGGGCTTCGCGTCGGAAACTTTGTCGGAGAGACAGAAGAGTGTCGGCAGCAAGGACGCGTGTCTTAGGCGAGCGAAGGTCGGAATGGGCAAGTATGGTGTCGGTTTGCAAGGCAAGCCGACGCCTAATGTCCTCTATACGCGAAAGGGTTTGTGTCTCGAGGTCGGAAAAAGAGACGTGAGTAAGACTATCGTTGTGCATTACGCCACAGACACGTTGACTAACGCCACGCTGGATAAAAAGTGGAATGTATGTGAGAGAGTCCCAAGAGGCGACATAGATGTCGGTCGAAAGGGTGTCGGTATTGACGACATAGGCACCAAAAGAGTTTGCACTGATGATTTGTGCAGGGGTTGGCGTGGTGGAAACTCGCTGAAGAGTAAGAGGAATCGTGGTGGTGCGGTTGAGGTCGATGATGAGCAAATGCTCATCGGCATGACTGGAAGAGCACGCCGAAGCTACGAGAAGAGCAAGCAACAAGAAGAGATGGCACCTACGCATAGCACTTGATTAACGGAGCAGATTATCGAGAGCGTTGTGAACATCGGCAAAAGAGAAGGCGGATAAAACCTGTTGCATTTTGTTGGCAATGCGGTCGTTACAGAGGTTGCCGATTGAGCCTTCGTGTGTGTGGTTGAGCGTTCCATTGAAGTCGAAATGCCCATTATCTATTTCGATACCGACTTGTCGGTAGGCATCGCGGAATGGAGTGCCTGCAAGGGTTCGTCGATTGACTTCTTCGACACTGAAAGCGTATTTATAGCGAGGGTCTGACATTATGTCTTTTTCCACTTCGATGTTTTCGATGGCATAGGTGGTGATGTCGATACAGTCGCGCATTTCGTCGAAGAGAGGTATGAAGACTTCTTTTATTATCTGCATGTCGCGGAAGTAGCCCGAAGGGAGGTTGCAACTAATGAGCCTGATGGTATTGGGCGCACCTTGAATCTTGTTGCAGTGTGCTCTGATGAGTTCGAAGACATCGGGGTTTTTCTTGTGAGGCATTATGCTAGAGCCTGTGGTCATTTGCTTTGGCAAGTGGATAAAGCCAAAGTTTTGACTTGTAAAGAGGCAGCCGTCGTAGGCAAGACGTCCGATGGTCTCGGCAACGGAGGATAGCGCAAAGGAGACGAGACGCTCGGTCTTGCCACGTCCCATTTGAGCATAAACGACGTTGTAGGCGAGATCGGCAAAGCCGAGTAGGCGGGTGGTTAGAGTACGATTGAGAGGGAACGACGAGCCATAGCCTGCAGCAGCACCAAGAGGGTTTTGGTTGGCTACGTCCCATGCAGCAAGTAGTACACGCATGTCGTCGGATAGACTTTCGGCATAGGCACCGAACCAGAGTCCGAAAGACGATGGCATGGCCACTTGGAGGTGAGTATAACCAGGGAGTAGGACGTCTTTGTACTTCTCGCTTTGCGACTGCAAGGCATCGAAGAGTTTCTTGACGCGTAGAGCGATGTCTTCGATTTGGTGGCGAATGTAGAGCTTGAGGTCGAGAAGGACTTGGTCGTTGCGAGAGCGTCCACTATGTACTTTTTTGCCCATGTCGCCAAGAGCACGTGTGAGCATTAGCTCGACTTGTGAGTGGACGTCTTCGACATCATCTTCGATGACGAAAGAGCCATCTTGTGTGGTGGCATATATTTTTTTGAGCTCGACAAGGAGAGTTGCGAGTTCGTCTTTTTCGAGAAGTCCGATAGAGCAAAGCATGGTTATGTGAGCCATGGTGCCAAGGACATCGAATGGCGCGAGGTGTAGGTCGAGGACTCGGTCTTGCCCAACGGTAAAGTTATCTATGCGTTCGTCTTCGGAATAGCCTTTATCCCAAAGTTTGAGGTTTTTTTGTTGTTGTGTCATAGTGATAGTTGGTCGAGGAGGGCTATGTAGGTGTCTATACCTTTGTCAATTTCTTGTAGTTCGATATATTCGTCGGCAGTGTGGGAGCGAGCAGACTGTCCAGGACCAATTTTAAGAGATGGGCAGCGAAGAAGAGCTTGGTCGCTCATGGTGGGAGAACCAAAGGGCTTCATGCCCATTTGAATGGCACGTTGTACGATGGGGTGCGAGATTGGTATGGAAGAACTGCAGAGGCGAGTGGAGCGTTCGGAGACGCTTACACCGACTTCTTGCTTTATGATGGCGAGGAGTTCGGGGTTGGAATAGAGTTCGTTGACGCGGACATCGACAACGAAACGACAAGTGTCTGGCACGACATTGTGTTGCGTGCCTGCCGAGATTTGCGTAACGCTCATCTTGACTGGTCCGAGGAAAGAACTTATGCGGTCGAAGGTGTGCGTGCGGAACCACTCGATGGCAGGTAGAGCGACATAGATGGCGTTGACACCTTCGGCCCGAGCGGCATGTCCACTCTTGCCGAAAGCAGTACAATCGAGTACCATAAGACCTTTTTCGGCAACGGCGGGTTGCATGCCCGTGGGTTCTCCAACGATTGCGAGGTCTATTCGCCCGAGTTCAGGTAAGATGCTTTCTATGCCATTCTTACCGCTCACTTCTTCTTCGGCTGTAGCTGCAAATATGAGGTTGTAGGGTTGGTCGGTTGTGAGTAGGTGTCGGAAAGCAGCAAGTAGACTTACAAGAGGTCCGCCAGCGTCGTTGCTACCTAAGCCGTAGAGGCGTCCGTTGTCGATGGTGGGTGTGTAGGGGTCACGAGTATAACCTGCAGCAGGACGAACCGTGTCGATGTGCGAATTTAGCAAGATGACTGGTGCTGTATGGCTACAAGAAGGCTGTCGCACCCACAAGTTATTGCCTTTGCGAGAGACGCAGAGCCCCCACTGCGATAGCTGCGAATAGATTAGGTCGGCCACGGCGCTTTCGTCTCGGCTGACGGAAGGCGTGGCAATCATGCGCTTGAGGAGGGCAAGAGAGTCTTGCTTTAAAGAGTCGAGGTTCATAGGACAAGGGTTGTGCCACGGCCAGTACGAAGACCTTCGACATTGGTTATGACAACGCTATTGACACCTTGTCTGAGTGCAGCGAAGCCGTTGTCGAGTTTGGGAATCATGCCAGCGACGATGACTCCCGAAGCCTGATGACGCTTAAAGGTGTCATAATCGAGGCGTTCGATTAGTGTATTGTCGTCGTCGGCATTGAGAAGGACTCCGGGTTTCTCGAAGCAATAGACGAGACGGACTTTCATTTGTGAAGATAGCGCGCGTGCGAGCTCAGAAGCTATTGTGTCGGCATTAGTGTTGAGGAGTTGTCCGTTGCCGTCGTGCGTGATGGGCGACATGACAGGAACTATGCCACGGCTAAGGAGCAGAGCAAGCACATCGGTTTGAACAGAGCGAACGTTGCCCACAAAGCCAAAGTCGACAACAGAACCATCGGACATGGTCATGGGCGGACGTTGCTGAGAGCGAACGACATCGATGTCGGCACCAGAGAGTCCGAGTGCGTTTATGCCACGCGATTGCAACTGAGCCACAATGTTTTTATTGACGAGACCAGCATAGACCATTGTAACGACTTGAAGAGTCTCGGCATCGGTAACTCGTCTGCCTTCAATCATTTGTGCATTGTAGCCGAGTTGTTCGCCTATTTTGGTGGCGGAGCGTCCACCGCCGTGAACGAGTATTTTGGCACCACTGAGGGCTGCGAAATCGTCGAGAAGAGAGGCGAGAGACTTTTCTTCTTCGACAACTTTACCACCTACTTTGACTATGCTGATGTCCATACGATGACTATGAGTGATTAGATAAAAATTGTTAAGGGTACAAAAGTAATGATTTTCGACACTACGAGAACGAATATTTTACTGAAGCGGAGCGAGCACCGAAACGAGACGACGTAGTCCTTCGGCAAGGCGAGAGCGTTGAGTGGCTATGTTAAGACGCATGTAGCCTTCGCCAGATAGCCCATAGATGTTGCCTGGCGACAAACGGAGATGCCCTTCGGAGAGGAGTCGATGGTGTAGAACGTTAGACGAGACTTTCAGACTACGGACATCGAGCCAGACGAGATATGTGCCCTGAAGGTCGATGACTTGGACCTTTGGAAGGTGCTGAGCAAGATAGGTGCGAACGAATTGGTAGTTATCGAAGATATAACGACAGAGTTCTTCGAGATAATCTTCGCATTCGTTGTAGGCTGTTTGGAGAGCTATTATGCCAAATGGATTAACATCGCAAACTTCGTTAATATTGATGGCTCGGTCGATTTTCTGTCGCCAGAGTTCGTTGTCGGTAAAGATGTAGCTTATTTGTAGCCCAGCGGTATTGAAACTTTTGGAAGAAGAGGATGTGGTTATACTATTGGCAACGATGTCGGGAGCGAGCGAAGCGAAAGGTACGAAGGTATGCCCTGGCATGATTAGACCGCTGTGTATTTCGTCGGAGACGAGGATGACGTTGTTTTGCAAACAGAGGCGACCGATATGCGTAAGTTCGTCGGACGACCAGACGCGACCAGCAGGGTTGTGTGGGCTACAAAGGAGTAGGATTTTGGCTTCGGGCTGGGCAAGAGCTGCGGAGAGCGCATCGAAGTCGACAACGTAGCTATCGGCAGTGCGCAAAAGAGGGACTTCGAGAGGTTGACAACCGTTGTTGCGAATAGAGGAAAAGAAACAATTGTAGACAGGCGTAAGGACTACGACCTTATCGCTAGGCGAGGTAAGCGCCTTTATGATGGCGGATACGGCTGGTACGACACCAGAGGTGTAGAGTATAGAGTCGGGGGCGACATGGCAGGCATAGCGTCTGGCATACCAACCTACAATGGAGTCGTAGAAAGACTGTGGGACTCGTGTGTAGCCAAAGATGCCATGGCTGACTCGATGCGATATGGCTTCGATTATTTTGGGTGCGGTGGGGAAATCCATGTCGGCGACCCACATTGGCAAGATGTCGTCGGAGGGTTTATCTAAATCCCATTTGTAGCAGTCGGAGCCACGTCGAGTTGTAAGAGTATCGAAGTTGTACATAGGTTAGTAATGGTTAAGATATAAAGAAATAGCCTGCCCACCTCACGATGAACAGGCTTCTAAGAGAGAGCCGATGACGGGACTTGAACCCGTGACCTCTTCCTTACCAAGGAAGTGCTCTACCACTGAGCTACATTGGCAATCACCTATGCAAAGGCATAGAGAGCGGAAAACGAGACTCGAACTCGCGACCCCAACCTTGGCAAGGTTGTGCTCTACCAACTGAGCTATTTCCGCGATTATTATGTCGGGGTACCGGGATTCGAACCCGGGACCCTCTGCTCCCAAAGCAGATGCGCTAACCGGGCTGCGCTACACCCCGAGCATGCTAACGAGATAAGAGCGGAGTAAGGGGGATTCGAACCCCCGGTACGGTAATCCCGTACGACAGTTTAGCAAACTGTTGGTTTAAGCCACTCACCCATCACTCCATTGTTTTAGGCTTAGCTTGCCAAGAAGGTCTCCTTTCATCTCGAAAGCGTTGCAAAGGTAGGGAGCATTTTTGAGACTTGCAACAGTTGCAAAGATTTTTTTAAGACATCTCGATTGTTTTTTTGTGGTAATTATGGACGGAGATAGACTTCTATGGCCTTATGGTCGGAAGACGGGAGGTTGTGCTCGACGTAGTGAATGGGTTGAAGGGTGGAGAGAAGGAAGTCAATGCGGAGTGGTGGTAGATTGCCACGATAGGTGCGAGCAAGACCGTAGTACTGGGGGCGGAAAGCATCGACGAGTGGCTTAGGGTGAGAGATATGAGTGAAAGTATGATAGGTGTAGGAGATGGGTGTGTCGTTGAAGTCGCCACAGACAATGACGTCGGACGAAGAGGTGTCGGAGTTGATAAGATGGGCTATGTCGTTTACTTCTTTTTCGCGTTTGAGAAAGGCACTGCGAAGACGACTATAGGTTTCGTAGAGACGGACAGAGCGAGTGGAATCCATGTGCTGTTGGGTAACGGCGTCGACTTGTGTGATGGAGAGTCGGAGCGAGGCGAGGTGGCAATTGAAGAGTAAGACGTCGCGTCCTGTGGGGAGTGTGGCAGAGCAAAGTAGAGCTCCGTGGAGAGTGTCGGGGAACTGAGTGAGGGGAAAGCGTGAGAGAACAATTTGACAACCGTTGGTGTGTTGCGAAGTGAGCTGATATGGATAGCGACCGAAGGCGGCTTTCAATGTGTCGGAGGTAAGCTTGTCGAACAATCGCTCATTGGGAATTTCTTGCAGACAGACGATGTCGGCATTGAGGCTATCGATGAGGTGAGCTACTTGGAGGTGAGAAGTGTAGAGAGGCTGATCGTGAGAATAGACAAACGAGGAGACATTGTAGGAGAGGACGTGAATGTCGGACGAAGAAATGCTATCGGCAGAGGGCAGGTCATCTGGGGTGTCGAAGCCTATGACAAGTGATGCAGGACGAGACGTGAAAATTAGAGCAGCTATGCAAAATAGTGCTGTAAGAGTATGGTGAAAATAGATGAGCAAAAGAGAGACGAGGCATAGCGAGAGCCAAAGATATGGGAATGCAAACCACGAAAGGCAGAGCGTACGCAAGACAGACGGTGGCAGAGATACGGAATGTGCGACACCCACGACAATGAGGGCGAAGAGAAGTGCACAGAGACTGATGAGGTGTTGAAATAGGAAACGGAGTATTTTCATTTATTCGTGGCGTCGAAGAGAGTTTTTTTCTCTTTGTCGGTTAGACTATCGTAGCCTTTGGCATGAATTTTTTCGAGGATACGGTCGACTTCACGATTATGGTCGGCACGGCTACCATTGTATTGCCAATCGGGATTAAACGAGACTGACATGTGAGACTTGCGACGAATGGACTTGCGAGCGAAAGAGGGAACGGTGGTGTGTGCTTGAGGATGTTTTTGCCAATAGAGAGCGAGTAGCCAACCAGTGAGGGCTCCGCCAAGGTGAGCGAGATTTCCACCCACATTTTGCATACCAGCAATGAGAATGAAGAATAGAGCGAGAGTAGCGATGGCGACGTAGCGTAGCTGGACGTAGCCAAAGAATGTGAGCCAGACGGATTGACGGGGAGCCGTAATGGCAGCGGCAACAAGCATACAGACTATGGCTCCTGAGGCTCCGAGCAAGACCCCATTGGCTCCGAAACAGAAAAGGAGTGCTACGAGACTGCCACCGAGCCCACCCAAGAAATAGGCGTAGAAGAGTCGGACGTTGGAATTGAATATGCTTAGAAATAGTCTTCCGATCCAATAGAGACTTAGTATATTGCAGAGAAAGTGGATTAGGTCGTAGTGGGCAAAGATGTTGGTTAGTGGTGTCCATGGTCGGTAGATGATGTCACCATTGAGAGGCATGGCGACGTAGGATAGTATCCACGCATGAGGTATTGAGCCTGTCCATGTGAGGATGTCGGACAAGCGGATAAGGAGGAAAGCGAATGCGTTGATGTAGATTAGCTTGACGAGCAGTCCTCCGCGTTGAAAAGAGAATTTGAGATCGGAGAGTATGTCGTTCATAGGACACTATTTTTGCGCCAACAATAGAGGAGAAGGAATCCGAAAATCATGCCACCGAGGTGAGCCCAATGTGCAACGTTGTCGTAGTGAAAGTCGGCGACACCAAAGATGAGCTCGAAAAGGGCATAAAAACAGACGAACCACTTAGCTTTGATGGGTATGGGTATGAACCATATATAGAGTGGGAGATTGGGGAAGAGCATGCCGACGGCGAGCAATATGCCAAAGATGGCACCAGAAGCTCCGACCATACAATGGCAGTCGATGTATTGTTGTTGGTAGTCGATGAAGAAATGGCGAGCAAGGGCTTGTGCATCGGCAAAAGAGGTTTGCGTGAGAGTATTGTATTCGCTAACAAAACCTTGCCAAGCGATGTAAGATTCTTGAGAGAATGGTTGTCCGACACCACTGATGAAAGATGTTATGGTCTGAGTGTTGGGGTCGGCAAGGAGTGTGTCGACAGAGGAAACGAAGTTTTTAATTTCGAAGAAAAGGGTGAGTTGTTGCAAAAGTCCTGCGCCTACGCCACAGATGAGGTAGTAGACAACGAATCGTCGCATGCCAAGTCGGTTCTCGATTAGTGGTCCGAATATGAAGAGGGAAAGCATATTGAAGACGATATGCGAGAGAGTGGAGTGCATAAACATGTATGTTATGAACTGCCAAATGCCGAAATTGGAAGCGGAGACATAGTGAAGACCGAAATAATTTCCGAGGTCGAGGTGAAGACTGCTACTGAAAGTCCAATCGGCAAAGAAGAGGACAAAATTGATGAGCAGAAGGTTTTTGACTATGGGTGTTAGATTTGGGAAATTCATAAGTGTGCGGAGGTGTTAGAAACGGAGAAGAGAGTCGACTTCGGCATTGGTTAGGAGGCGATAGGTTGGTTTGCCTGATGGAGTGCGATTTTTCTGAGGGCAGGTCATTAGCCGATTATAGAGGTCGACCATCTCGTCGGTCGAGAGGTTGCGTCCGTAGGGTATGGAATTACGACTGGCAAGCCAAGTTACGAGATAATCGAGAACGTTTTGTCGGAGGTCGATTGAGCCGTTTTGGCTATCGAAAGCGAGACATTCTATGAGGTCGCGAACATCGGAAGACTGCATGTGGGCAGGAGCAGACGTTACAGTAACGACATTTTCCGTAACGGAGGCATCGATGCCGACGTGTGCAAGTTCGTCTGTTATTTCGGACACGACACAAGCATCGGCGATGTTCATGACTATTTTTTCGGGATAGAGGAGCATTTGGCTTTCGATGGTTCCACTATCGAGACGACGTTTGTAATGGTCGTACATTATTCGTTCGTGGGCACGATGTTGGTCAATAAGGAGCAATCCGTCGGCAATAGAGACCAGAATGTATCGCAAGGCATGTTGCTTAAACTCTGCGGGTGGAGGACAGAGAGCCGACACTTGCGTTGTAGTTGTAGGCTCATCGGGGTTGGCGTTGACAGAAGAGGGGAATAGGGTATAGCCCGTGGTGGGTTGAGGAGTAGGGGCAACGACTTGCGCCATTTGCCCGTAGAGTTGTTGCCAATCTTGTGGGACAGGGTCGGAGTGTTGAGGGTAGGCGCGATAGTTTGAAGCGTCGGTGTTAAATGGGTTATAGTGTCGCTCGGCTTCGGAAGCGGAATAGTAGGACACGTCGATGGGTTGCTTTTCGAAGTCGATAGAGGGTAGAATGTTATTGTCGTTGAGGCTGGCGATTATGGTTGTCTTGAGGATTTGCCAAATATTCTGTTCGTCATCGAATTTTATTTCTGTTTTCTGCGGATGAACATTGACGTCCATTGCTTGTGGGTCGACCTCGAAATAGATAAAGTAGGCAGGGGCTTCGTCGGGTGGGATTATGCCTTTGTATGCCTCAAGTACAGCCTTGTGGAAATATGGGCTACGCATATAGCGATTGTTGGCGAAGAAATATTGTTCAGCGCCTTTCTTTTTGGCTGATTCGGGTGTGCCAACGAATCCACTTATTTTGACAATACTGGTAACGGTTTCGACGGGAAGTAGTTGTTGCGAGAGGCGCAGCCCGAGTCCTCCGAAGCGTTGGCGTATGTTGCCAGCAGGAAGTTTATAGAGCAGTTGTCCATCGGCCGAAAGTTGCGTGTTGACGTCGGGGTGAGCGAGCGAGACGCGAAGGAACTCATTACAGATGTGTTTGAGTTCTATGGCGTCGGACTTAAGAAATCGCCGGCGAGCAGGCAGGTTGAAGAAGATGTTCTTCACGCTAATGAGTGTGCCTTGCCGAGCTGGACAAGGTTCTTGCTCGACCACTTCGGAGGCAGATATGTAAAGGTGAGTGCCAACGTCTTCGCCAGAGCGACAAGTTGTCATGTCGACTTGAGCAACGGCAGCGATTGAAGGGAGGGCTTCGCCACGGAATCCCATGGTGTGTAGCCTATATATATCGGCAGCCTCAGAGATTTTGGAGGTTGCATGGCGTTCGAAAGCAAGTCGAGCATCGGTTTCGGTCATACCACAACCGTCGTCGCGCACCAAGATTTGAGTGCGTCCGGCATCTTGAACAGACACAACGATTTCGGTGGCACCTGCGTCGACAGCGTTTTCCATTAGTTCTTTTATGACGGAGGCTGGTCGTTGAATGACTTCACCTGCTGCTATCTGGTTGGCTACGGAGTCGGGGAGAAGGTGTATGACGCTGCTTGGCATCCTATTGATTTTGCATAAAGAACGATACGATGGAACTGAGGCTACCGTTAAGAACGAGGTAGGCTACGAGGGAGAAGATGAAGATGAAGAGCATGGTACGAACTTTCTGTCGTCGGCGATCATCTTCCATTTGCTGTAGGAATTCGTCGTGGCGAGCGCGCATGGCACCAGAGCGGAGCATGGCACCCGTGCCCGCCAACTGAGACGTGTCGGAAGTGAGTCCGAGTTCTTTGCGCCGCTGTTCTATGCGTTCTTTGTCGGGGTCGTAGTACAACGGCTTGTATTCAAAGACCTTATGCTTTGGGAGGGAAAAGAATAGTTTCATGGCAGTAGAAAGTGTCGGTATTTAGAATTCATAGTCGTTGCAAGCACGTGCATCGAGAATGGGGCGTAGGCGCGATGCGACAGCAACGTGCCGAGGGTCGACAGCATAGGCTTGCAGACCTGCCATATCGTCGAAGACGGCAGTAAGCGATAGGTCGAATTTTTCTTGCGGATTGACATTGAGGCCAATCTCAATGCTACGCAGAGAGGGAATTTGCCCGACGAGGGCTTCAAAGTCGGCTTTGAGGGTTTTGAGTTGCGAAGCTTTTTGTTCGGCAGGGACATTGTCGCGAACCTTGAAGAGAACTATGTGGCGTATCATCTTTTTTATGGTGTAAATTGATGGGCAAAGATACATAATATGTTGTAAAGCCTACTTGCCGACCTCTTCCCACAAATAGACCTTATCGCCAGTGCGAACGCCATCGACAGGCAACGAAACAACGCAACCTTTGGTGGCAGAAGAGACAGGCTCGTTGGCTCCAGCACGCATTTCGGACACGACCACTTCGACTACGCCAGTCTTCGGACCCATGAAAAGCAACGTGTCGCCAACAGCGAAAGAGCCAGCTTCGACAATGAGCTCGGCAATGCCTATCTTCTTGAAATAGTTGCTTACGCGAGCGACGTATGTTTTGCGACGAGTGGCGCGACTGCCAGAGGAGTCGTTCCACTCGCCAAGCCACTGTCCGAGGTAATATCCGTCCCAAAAGCCACGATTGAAAACTGTGGCAAGACGAGCATCCCAAGCGTCTTTGTCGGCATGAGCGAAAGAACCATCGGCAATGGCTCGAAGAGCTTCGTCGTAGCATTGGCAGACTGTACGGACATAGTCGGCTGAGCGCGCACGCCCCTCGATTTTGAGGACACGCACACCAGCATCAATCATCTTGTCGAGGAAACGAATTGTTTTGAGGTCGCGTGGCGACATGATGTATTTGCCGTCAACTTCGAGTTCGATGTCGGATTCGACATCGTGGACAGTGTAGCGACGACGACATACTTGTAGGCATGCACCACGATTGGCTGAAGCAGCCATGTTGTCGAGACTAAGGTAGCACTTGCCAGAGACGGCCATGCAGAGTGCTCCATGGGCAAACATTTCAATCTTGATTTTCTGACCCGCTGGCCCGACAATATTTTCGGAGTCTATCTGCTGACTAATTTGCTTTACTTGCTGCATGTTGAGTTCGCGAGCAAGGACTACGACGTCGGCCCACTGGCTATAGAATCGCACAGCTTCGATATTGGAGACGTTACACTGTGTGGAGATGTGCACTTCGACGCCTATCTGCCGAGCATAGGCAATAGCAGCTATGTCGGAAGCGATGATGGCTGTAACTCCAGATGACTTGGCAGCATCGATAATCTGACGCATGAGTGGGAGCTCATCGTTGTAGATGACCGTATTGACTGTCAGATAGGTTTTTAGATTGTGCGCATGAGCGATGCGTACAATTTCACGGAGGTCGTCGAAAGTAAAGTTGGCACTGCTGCGCGAACGCATATTCATTTTTTCAATGCCGAAATAGACAGAGTCGGCACCACCTTGTATGGCTGCCATAAGCGAGTCGAATGAGCCTACGGGAGCCATTATTTCTATGTCGTTGCGATTCATGTAAGAAGAGACTGTATAAACTTTGCAAAGTTGAGAAAATTATAGGAGTCGGCAGACGTGCAGAAGGCGACTAAAAAGTTAAAATTTAGGAAATAATAAGAATATAATTAACTTTGCAGAGATAGATATTTATACAGAAGTTCCATCTGAATATATCATAATGGATAAATATATTAAAAAACTTCTGACGACCGACTATAGAGCAATCATACCAGAATTTGGAGCTATACAGGCGTCGCAAGATGAGCCGGGGGTATTGTCGTTTAACAAGTATTTGAATTTTGACGACGGCAAACTTGTACAAGCACTTTCGGAAGGTGAGAACATTTCGGAAGCAGAGGCTCGCGAAAAAATAAAAGCCTTTGCAGAGGACCTGAACACGAAAGTAAACAACAAAGAGACAGTAGGCATTGCTGGCATAGGCACATTTAAGAAAGACGAATACGACGCGTTGGTCTTCTTGCAAGATACGGCATACGTGCCTATGGAACGAGAGGCTTCGAGCACCACCGTGACGACAGAAGCAAGTGAAGCTGCGAACAAAGAAGATGTCGCAGAGAATGTGGCGAACACAGACACTATACCGACATACGTATCGAGCGAAGACAATAGCAAGCGCAAGTGGATGTGGATATTGCTCATCCTGTTGCTACTATTGATAGGCTTGGGCATAGCATTCTTTGTCGTAAACAAAGACAATGCTGTATATAAACTTTTCTTTGGCGACAAAGAAAAGACCGAGCAAATAGACGAAGCAGCACGAGCAAAGGCCAAAGCAGAGGCTGAGGCCAAAGCAAAAGCAGAAAAAGAACGTAAAGAAGCCGAAGAAAGAGCTCGCAAAGAGGCCGAGGAGAAAGCGGCAGCAGAAGCCGCAGCACAAGTTGCGACCAGTGCACGACAGCTGGATAAGCGATATAACATAATAGTAGGTAGCTACAAAAACGAGGCTCAAGCACAGCGAAAAGTGGAAGACTTGCACGCAAAAGGCTTTACAGATGCTTTTGTTGGCATAAGGAAAAATTATTATGTGGCTGTGATTGGTGCTTTTAGCAACATCACGCAAGCTGAAAAGATGCAAGAACAAATTGTCGAAGGTAAGTATCACATAGAGAGTTGGATAACCAACTCTGGTGAGAACGAGAAATAAGTTCTTATAAAATATAAAAGAAGTCCCCACCGATACGATTCTGTTATCGGTGGGGATATTTTTATTGGTAAGCCCCCCACTCCATCGTGCGTAAGGCTAACGCACAGAGTGGGATGGGTTGATTACTTTTTCTTGGCTGGGAAAAGAAGAGCGAAAAGGATGCCGACAATGGCAGCAAAGAGTGCAAAGACGAGCCACGCAGTGTGCCAACCTTCGATACGTGGCATACCCTCGGGAGCAGAATAGGCGAAATGGTTGACAACGGCTTGTGCGGCAATTGTGCCCAGACCTGCACCAAGACCATTGGTCATGAGCATAAAGAGACCTTGTGCGCTGGAACGGTATGATGGGCTAACCTCGCTATCGACAAAAAGAGAACCAGAAATGTTGAAAAAATCGAATGCGACACCATAGACAATCATAGAGAGGACGAGAGCGACAATGCCTGGCCAAGCAGGGTAGCCAACACCAAAGAGTGCAAAACGGAGTACCCACGCAAACATGGAAGTCAGCATGACCGTTTTTATGCCATACCGCTTCATGAAGAAAGGGATAAGGAGAATGCAGAGCGTTTCGGAAAGTTGCGAGAGAGAGATGAGCATGTTGGCGTGCTCGACGAATGGAGATGAGACGTATTGACTGACGAGGCTGAAATCTTGGATAAAGGGATTGGCGAACCCATTGGTAACTTGAAGCGACATGCCAAGAAGCATAGAGAAAGCGAAAAATAGAGCCATGCGTGGGTTGGCAAAGAGACGGAAAGCCGTAAGTCCGAGTCGTTCGGATAGGGACGTGTTGTCGTTAGAGCCTGCGACTGGGCAAGCTGGCATGGTGAACGAATAGAAACCGAGGAGAAGCCCCCAAAAGGCGCAGACGTAGAATTGTGCGGAAGACGTCTGAAAGCCGAGCCAATCGACAGTCCACATCGAGACGATGAATCCGACGGTGCCGAAGATGCGAATTTTAGGGAAGACGGCTATTTTGTCAATTGCAGCAGTCTGCATAGCGGAATAGGCTACGGAATTGGAGAGGCTAAGAGTGGGCATGTAGAAAGCGACGGCTAAGGTATAGGGGATGAAGAGAGAGACAAAAGAGACAGAGTGCGAAGAGCCGACATAGCCGACGTAGGCCATGAGAGCGGCACTGACAAGGTGGCAAAAGCCAAGCAGTCGTTCGGCACGGACGTAGCGATCGGCAATTATGCCCATAAACGTGGGCATGAATATGGAGACAAGCCCCTGAATGGAATAGAAATAACCGATATGGCTGGCCAGTCTGGCAGAAGCCAAGTAGGCACCCATAGAAGTGAGGTAGGCACCCCACACGGCAAACTGCATAAAGAAAAGAGCAGTGAGCTGTCGGCGCATTTTAAGAGCGTTCATAAGTATGTGAGAATGTTGCAATTAATACTAAAAAAGGAAGCGTGGGCAAATGTAAGAAATAAGCAAAGAATGAGGAAAAAGATTACGTCGAATAGAACATTAGGCGTGGTGGAAGAGCTATTTTAATATCTATCTGAAATTTTTTACATTTAAGAGAAAACGCACAGACTATGAAAAGCATCAAAGAACTCTACCGAATAGGTCATGGACCGAGTAGTAGTCATACTATGGGACCACGTAGGGCAGCCGAGTTGTTTCGCGACAGACATGGCGACGCCAAATCGTTTCGCGTCAGTTTGTATGGTAGCTTGGCGGCCACAGGCAAGGGACACTTAACAGACACTGCCATTGTCGAAGTATTGCAGACAGTGGCACCGACAACAATAGTGTGGCATCCTGAAATAGTCTTGCCATTTCATACGAACGGCATGGATTTCGAGGCTCTAAATTCAAATGGTGAGCCGACAGAAGAGTGGCGTGTGTATAGCATAGGGGGTGGTGCGCTCTCGGACGGGAACCCAGATGCCACATGGCAACCTGCTGAAATATACGAATTGAACACTATAAGCGAAATAATGGCATGGTGTCGGAAGACGGGAAAAACTTTTTGGGAATATGTTGAGGAACGAGAGCCAAGCGACGTGTGGGACTATCTTGCCGAAGTGTGGAAGACGATGCAACAAGCTGTTCGCAACGGACTGGAACATGAGGGAGTCTTGCCGGGTTGCCTCCACTTACGACGGAAAGCCACAACGTATTACTACAGGTCGCAAGGAGCTAAGCCTTCGCTCCAATCGCGAGGTTTGGTCTTTGCCTACGCACTTGCCGTTAGCGAAGAGAATGCTGCTGGCGGACAAATTGTTACGGCACCAACTTGTGGCTCATGCGGAGTCTTGCCCGCTGTTCTGTATCACTTGGCTCAGACTCGCGAATTTTCGGACAAAAGAATTTTGCGAGCCTTGGCTACGGCAGGTCTTTTTGGCGATGCCGTCAAACAGAATGCTTCGATAGCCGGCGCCGAAGTGGGTTGTCAGGGTGAAGTGGGCGTGGCATGCGCAATGGCTGCAGCTGCTGCAAATCAACTTTTTGGCGGTAGCATATCACAAATAGAGTATGCGGCCGAAATGGGGCTGGAGCACCATCTTGGCATGACATGCGACCCAATTTGTGGACTTGTGCAAATACCATGTATTGAGCGCAATGCGTACGCTGCGGCGCGTGCGTTGGACGTTAATCTATACTCTACTTTTTCAGACGGTCAGCACCGCATATCTTTCGACAAAGTGGTACAAGTCATGAAGCAAACGGGCAAAGACATTCCGTCTCTTTACAAAGAGACAAGCGAAGGTGGACTGGCAAAAATTGAACTCGATAATAACTAATTATAATTGGCATAAAAAAACAAGCGGAGACTGTTCTCTCCGCTTGTGTCGTATTGTAATAAGATGAAGCCTTTAGATGATGCCTTCGAAAGCTATTGTATGACTTACGCGCTTGCGATTGATTTTGAAGCTTACGGTAAAATCCTGTACGAAAGTGGTACAATCGGTTGACGGAGCAGAACTTCGAGCCATCAAAAGACGATGAGAGATAATCAAATATCAACTTCGCCGTTGCGAATGGCCGTAAGGGTCTTACTTGCTGCCTGTTGCTCGGCGGCTTTTTTAGTACGCCCATAGCCCACAGCAACCATTTGGTCTGCCATTCTGACCTCGCTTATGAAGTTGTCGGCATCGGGGAGAATGAGCTGATTGTTGTCTATACGACGTGTTATAAAATTAACTTCAGTTCCGCTACGCTGACCGAGCGACAGAAGTTCGCTTTTGTGGTTACTGATGTCGGCTTCGGCGAGGGCTGCATTTATACAATCGACGGAAGCAATGTATTTGCTAACGAAACGCATGGCACGTCGTCTGCCACCGTCGATGTAGAGTGCTGCAACAAAAGCTTCGAGGACGTCGCCGGGTATGTGGCTATGAACGACATCGGTGCGCACTTGACTAATATGTTGCTGAAAACCAAGTGCGAGCGCTACCTCATTGAGGTGCCGACGGCAGACAAGCCGAGAGCGTAACTGCGTCAGGAGTCCTTCGCGAGCCGATGGGAAATGGCGATAGAGGACAAAAGATACGAGTGTCTCAAGAATGGCATCGCCAAGGTATTCCATGCGTTCGTTGTTGTCGGTTGGTCGAACTGAACGATGAATAAAGGCTTGGTGATAGGCTGCGGTGTTGAATGGCAAATAGCCTATAAGACGAACAATAAAAAAATAGAACTTTCTTCCCTCGCGGGAAAAAAGTTCTACGAATACGTTTTGTTTTAGAGACAAAGCTTTATAAGGCTTTGAAGACAACAGTGCCGTTGTGTCCGCCAAATCCGAAAGTGTTCGAAATGGCTGCGCGAACTGTGCGTTTTTGAGCCACGTTGAACGTAAGATTGAGGCGAGAGTCTATTTCAGGGTCATCCTCGAAGTGATTGATTGTGGGCGGGATTATGCCCGTCTGAATAGCCTTGACACAAGCTATGGCTTCGAGAGCTCCGGTTGCACCGAGAAGGTGACCAGTCATAGACTTGGTGGAACTAATGTTGAGACGATAGGCATCTTCACCGAAGACTTTGCCTATGGCAATTAGTTCACCACGATCGCCAAGTGGGGTACTGGTGCCGTGAACATTGATATAGTCAATGTCGGCAGGAGTGAGACCTGCGTCATCAAGTGCGGCTTTCATCACACGAGCTGCGCCATCACCTTGTGGGTGAGGAGCTGTGATATGGTAGGCATCGGCCGAGTAGGCTGCACCTACGAGTTCACAGTAGATGTGAGCACCACGCGCTACGGCATGTCCATACTCTTCGAGGACAAGACTTGCTCCACCTTCACCAATGACGAAACCATCACGATTCTTATCGAATGGGCGAGAGGCTGTCTGCGGGTCATCGTTGCGGGACGAGAGTGCTTTCATTGACGAGAAGCCGCCGACACTTGCCACGGTTACGGGAGCTTCAGAGCCACCACTGACGATGGCTGTGGCCTTGCCGAGTCGGATAAGGTCGAATGCTGTGCTGAGCGCCGTTGTGGAGGAAGCACAAGCAGAGACCGTGCCGAAATTGGGACCACCGAGTCCGTTGCGAATAGAGATATAGCCAGGAGCTATATCGGCTATTATCTTAGGGATGAAGAATGGGCTGAAGCGCGGTGTGCCATCGCCCAAAGCAAATTCTTTTGCTTCGTCATAGTAGGTTTTTATGCCGCCTATGCCAGTTCCCCAGATAACACCTATTCTGTTCTTGTCTTCATTTTCGAGGTCGAAAGCAGCATCTTTGAGGGCTTCTTCGGCGGCTACGATAGCGAACTGCGTGAAGAGGTCCATCTTGCGAGCATCGCGTCCGAAGTAGGCTGTTTCGTCGAAACCTTTGACTTCACAAGCGAATCTGACTTTGAATTTAGAAGCGTCGAAGCGAGTGATGGGCGCAGCTCCGCTGACTCCACTTGTAAGGTTTTGCCAGGTGTCGGCAACGTTGTTGCCAAGCGGCGTGACGGCACCCAAGCCTGTTACGACTACTCTTTTTAGCTCCATAAACTCTGAAAAATGTGGGTAGATTGCTTATGCTTTGTCTGTGATTACTTTTCTTACTTCTTAGAAGCGATGAACTCAATGGCGTCGCCAACGGTTTGGATCTTTTCGGAAGCGTCGTCGGGGATGGTGATACCGAAGGCTTTTTCGAATTCCATGATGAGCTCTACAGTGTCGAGCGAATCGGCACCAAGATCGTTTGTGAAGTTTGCGCTTTCTACGACTGCATTTTCGTCAACACCAAGTTTCTCTACGATGATGGACTTGACTTGCTCTGCAATTTCTGACATAGCTTTCTTTGATTTAAAGTTTAGTGTTCTTGTTTTCTTGTATTGTTAGTAGGGGCAGTGCAGACCGAAGTTGACCCACATTGCAAATCACGTAGTGCAATACGTTTTTTTACTACCTTGCACAAATGACGTTGCAAAATAAGTGAATACAAAAGGATTTTTCAAATATTAAGCCTGAAATTTTGTTTTTAGGGTTTAATATTTGACTATATTAGCACAAAGACAAATAATATATACATAATTTATTGAAAGTTGGCGAGTGCTGACGAAGAAGGAAAGACATGGAAAAAATTGCAATTTTTGCATCGGGCAATGGGTCGAATGCTGAGAATTTAATAAGACATTTTAACCAGACGGAAGGTGGCGTGGCCGAAGTGTCGGTTGTACTAACGAACAACAGCAAAGCAGGCGTGATTGGTCGGGCAGAGCGGTTGGGAGTCCCTGTGGTGGTGTTTGAAAAAAAACAGTTGATAGAGACAGACGAAGTGATGAAGTGCTTACGGAGACGGGGAGTTACCTTTATTGTGCTATCTGGATTCTTACTGAGGATGCCAGAAGAGATTGTTAGTTCGTTTGAGCATAGGATGGTAAACATACACCCATCGCTACTTCCGAAATTTGGAGGCAAGGGTATGTATGGTCATCGGGTTCATGAGGCAGTAATTGCAGCAGGCGAAAAAGTTACGGGCATTACTATACACTACGTTAATTCGTATCTTGATGATGGAGAGATTACACTTCAGAAGACGGTGGAAGTAACGGCAGACGACACAGCAGAGAGTGTCGAAGCAAAGATTCATGCATTGGAGATGGAGTGGTTTCCGCGCGAGGTGGAAAGATTGATTTGTGAGAGGAGGGTGTAGTGTAGTGATTTATGGATATGGGAAATTTTTAGTCTAAATTTGCCACTACATACGCAGTCTCGAAACGGAAAGGGACGCAAATGCGTATAGATACAAAATACATTTGCAAATGATACAGAACATAAAATATTTGGCGGCCGTGGCGATGGGTGCGCTGTGCGCAACGGCATGTCAGGAAGACGAAGAGAAATTGACGCGCGACAAACAAGATTTTGAAGACAATTCGGAAGTCGTGGAGGTCGTGGAGCACATGGTTGTAGAACCCAATGCAATGGACCTCGGACTGTCGGTATTGTGGGGAACAACGAACTTGGGCGCAGAAACGGAAAGCGATTATGGCAACTACTATGCGTGGGGCGACACTGCGGTTCGCTCTAAGAGCACATTGGAGACATACGTACTATATAAGGATACGGCCGAAGAGACTAACGCAAAAATCAAACTATTACAATCGGGCTACTTAAAATATTGCTACGACGAGAAGTTGGCGTATAACAAGCACTCGGACACACTATTTACATTGTTGCCAGCTGACGACGTAGCACAAGTGAAACTTGGTGGGAAGTGGCGCATGCCGACACGCGATGAGTTTAAAGAGTTGTCGGAGAAATGCAAACTTGAATGGACAACAATGAACGACGTAAAAGGATTTAAGGTTACAGGTCCGACTGGGAACTTTATATTCTTGCCTGCTGCAGGTAGCCGATATGACGACCGATTGGCATACGCAGGGACATACGGTGATTATTGGAGTTCGCAGATATATTTTGGCGATGCCAACTATGCGTCGGGGATAGGATTTAATGCGGAATATTTTTATGTGCAAAGTGGCAATAAAAGATATTACGCACAGCCTGTTCGACCCGTTAAGGATAAGGAGTAAAAGATATTTTTATAAACATTTGGCGAGGGGCTACACTAAAACTGAAGCCTCGCGCCTTTTTGTGTGCAATGGGAGATGAAATAAGCGAATAGGCGGAGAGTTGTTATTTTTGTCGCCATGAAAACTTATTCATAATGCTAAAAAAGATTTGTGATACGATTGCCAAAGAGATTGGCATACTTGTGTTACTGACGGCGGTCCTTGCTTACGTCTTTCCAGAAGCAGGACGTGAAGTGCCTACGCTGACAATTAACCCTCTATTGGGCGTGATAATGTTTGGGATGGGACTTACGTTGCGAGCAGAAGACTTGCGAATTGTTTTTGCACGCCCAAAGGGAGTTCTAATCGGTTGTGGAGCTCAATTTATGGTTATGCCAACACTTGCATGGGGGCTATGCAAGATACTAAATTTGCCGACGGACATTGCGATAGGAGTGATACTTGTGGGTTGTTGCCCGGGAGGGACAGCCTCGAACGTGATTACATATTTGGCAGGTGGCGACCTTGCTCTGTCGGTAGGCATGACGGCAGTGTCGACACTACTGGCACCTATATTAACACCTCTACTGACATGGCTTTTGGCAGGGGCATACGTAGGCGTAGACGCATGGGGTATGCTAAAATCGATACTTATGATTGTTGTGGCACCAATAGCATGTGGGCTATTAGTGCAACGCTATTTGCCAAAGCTTACGAGAGCAGCATCGGTCTACTTACCTGCGCTATCGTCGATGGTGATTGCGGTGGTGGTGTGGATAATAGTGTCGCACAATGCAGAAACGCTACGAATGGCTGGCGCACTGGTGGTACTAAGCGTAATATTACACAACGTGTGTGGTCTACTGTTGGGCTACGGAGTGGCACACGCGGCGAAGCTAAGCAAGAAAGAACGAATAGCAATGTCGGTTGAAGTGGGCATGCAAAATTCGGGATTGGCATCATCGCTGTCGGTGAGCCATTTTGCGATGTACCCTATGGCGGCTGTACCCGGTGCTGTATTTAGCGTGTGGCATAACATCAGCGGCGCAATAGTTGCACGCATTATGCATAAAAAGTAGACGTATTGAAACACAAAAAAAACTCACCTTTCGGGTGAGCTTTTTTTGTGTTGTCCCGCAAGGATTCGAACCCTGTCTAAGAGAACCAAAATCTCCTGTACTGCCATTATACTACGGGACAATCAACGATCAGATAGACGAGGCCTCTTCGACCGAAATGCTATCTGCTTAATGCTTTTGCTTCAACTTGTTGCCCCGCAAGGACTCGAACCCTGACTAAAAGAACCAGAATCTTCTGTACTGCCATTATACTACAGGGCAGTCAACATGTTAAGCGCAAAGGCTTCTGCCTGATTGCGGTTGCAAATGTATGGACATTTTTTTAATACGCAAAATATTGCGAGCATAATTTAGCGACAGGAACGAAATTACACGTCTGAAAGACACTTCGTTATACCAGAATGACATAAGAAAACACTTTACATAAGAAAAGTGCGACATAATGACACACAAAACGAGGTGGCACAAATATTGAGAAGTAGGAGGTCAGAAAACGAAAACAAACATAGAAATGGAGGATACAATTATGGTACCTATGAAAAACAATTTCGAGATGATGAACAATGGCAGTTGGTTGCCAAGGTTTTGGAATCAGATGTTTGGCGACGACATGCTAAGCAATATGATGGACACGCGAGCGAGCATGCCAGCTGTGAACGTCAGTGAGGATGCCAAGGGTTATACAGTCGAAGTGGCTGTGCCAGGCATGACTAAGTCGGATTGTAAAGTTGGGCTGTCGGACGACACGCTGACGATTAGCGTGGAGAAGCAGACGACCAACGAGCAAAAAGACGAGGAGCGCAAATACTTGCGCAGGGAATTTTCGCAGACGAGTTTTAGCCGCAGCTACGTCTTGCCCGACGACGTGGACAAGACTGCAATTAGTGCTCAGGTGAGCGACGGCGTGCTACGTATAAGCGTCCCAAAGAAAGAAAAGGAGGAAGAAGAAAAATCGTATAAAGAGATTGTGATTGAATAGGAGACTTGCTCACCTAATCGGAAACAGAAAACCACAGGAGAAGACGGCAACGACAAGCAATTGTTGGTTGCCGTCTCTTTTTTTTTGTTTGTGGTGTGCCCCAAGGGGGGGTGGAGGTTAGTCGACACGCTGCCCCTCGAAGAAACGTGGGGACTCGGCGAAAGCAGGCGAGGCGAGGTCGGAAGAGGGGATATAGTCGGAGGTGTGGACACCGAGGAGAGTGGAGAGAGTGTGGATAATGTTGTCGGAAGAAATGCGGAGAGAGGTGTGCAGACGAAGATTGTCGACAAGAGTGGGGTTGGCAGCGCGGAAAGCACCATCGGCCCAGAGGAGCATGGGGACGAAAGAGCTTGTGGTGAAACGCTGAGTGTTGTGACCAAGACGTCGGGACTGGTCGAAGACTTCGATTGAATGGTCGGAGAGGTAGAAGACGACACTGTTGGAGGTTGATTGGCTTACAGACTGAATGACTTGGTGGATGAACCAATCGGTGTAGAGAATGGCGTTGTGATATTCGGCGAGGGTCTGTTGGCGAGAGGGGGTAAGCCAAGGGCGCGGGTCGGACTGAAAGTCGACAGCTGAGAAGACGTTGAAAGAAGGTGGGTAGGTGTCGACAAAGCGATTGTGGGAGCAAATCATGTGTAGGACGATGAGTCGGCGAGAGGCAGAGTCGGCGAGGGCGGAAGAAAGGAGTGGGAGCAACTCTTGGTCGAGCCGCTGGAGGGAAAGTTCGTCGAAGAAGTGGTAGCCGAGATGTTGGCATACGTCGGCTTGCTGACTGATGAAGCCGACAAAGCTTGTGTTTTGAGACCAAGTGGCTCTTTCTTGATTGGAAAACCAATAGGTGCGTCGGTGGGACAACTCGGCGAGAGAAATGATGTTGGGGTAGGCGTAGGGCTGGTCGGTGTTTGAGGTGGAGTTTTTGAAAGTAAGCACATTGGCAAGAGCCTTGGAAGTGTTGCCCGCAGGTGGGAGGACATCGGAGAAGACGATGAGCGAATCGGCCATTTGGGCGAGCAGTGGAGTGGTGCGAAGGGGATAGCCGTAGAGTTGCCAAAAGTTGCGATTGGAAGATTCACCGATGATAAAGACAACATTTTGAGCAGCAGCGAAGAGGCTATCGACAGCGGTGGAGGGGTTGTAGTGATGAGCAATATATTCGTAGTTGCTAAGGAAGTTGGCGCAACGATGGTAGGCGGTGGCGGCACGTGGGAGTGTGGAAAGGCTGAAACGTTGAGACTTGTTGCTGTGGGAGACGTGATAGACACTAAGCGCACAAGCCGCTGCGAACAGGATAAGAGTGGGGATATAGGCGTAGCGGAGAGCAAAGAGGCGACGGGCGAGATAGACACAGACGGGAATGGAGACAAGAAAGGCGAGGAAGAGGGGCGAGGAGAAAAGCACGAGGAAAGAGGAGGGGAGCGAAGATACGTAAGCAAGAGCTTCGGAGGGGTTGGACTCTAAGATGAGGGAGAAGAGGCGAGTGGAGATGCCGAAGCCATAGAGCACGAAACAGGAGACATGGACAAGAGAGAGCAAGACGGTGAGAAAAGACAAGAGCAGCGAAAGGAGACGAAGCGAGATGAAGCGGCTGCGCACGAAGAGGTAGACGACAAGAGCAGTGGGGAAAGAGACGACGAGCCACTTGAGGATAAGGAGAGGCTGACCGAGCCAAAAGTCGACAAAAGAGAAGAAACAGCAGACAAAGACAACGGCGGCAAGAGACAGGGAGAAAGGGCGAGAAGATGGGGCAGAGCTAAAGAGCATTGACTTGTGAAACATAGGAGTGGAAATTGCGGAGAACGGAGGATTCGGAAGCGTCGGCCCATAGGCCGCCGAGGACGGCAGCACCGCCAAAGCACAGACGTGAGAGAAAGGGAACGTGGCAAGGCAAAACACCACCAAGAGCAATGAGACGAGAGTCGATGAGGGAGCTATGCGAGAGGAGTATAGACGTGGAAAAAGCGGAGGAGTAGCCCGACTTGCTTATGCTGTCGAAAATGGGGCTGAGGAAGACGTAGTCGGAACAGGAGCGGAAGCGTTGAACCTCGGCAAAAGAGTGGCAAGAGACAGAGACACGTCCCTGCCAAGAAGTGGGGGCTGAGGGGTGAGAACGACTAAGGTGAACGCCACCGAGGGCGTAGCGAGCTGCCAAGTCGTGGTGGTAGTGAATGGTTATCTGGGGACGGTAGGCAGGGTTGACATCTTCGAGGAGTCGTTGAACGAGACGAGGCTCGGCACCAGGCTTGCGGAGGTGGAGCAGTTGCAGCCCATGGTCAAAAAGATGGTTGATTATTTGAGCTTCGGAGGGGAAGAAATGTGGAAGAGTTATGGCTACGAGACAGAACATAAAAAACCACAGCAGAGAAGAAATCTGCTGTGGCACAAAAGTAGTAAATATTTTTGGCTTATTTATCGCCACGAATGGCAGCGATGCCGGGGAGGATTTTGCCTTCCATGTATTCGAGCATTGCACCACCACCTGTGGAAACGTAGGATACCTTGTCGGCAAGGCGGTTCTTGTTGATGGCAGCAACAGAGTCGCCACCACCGATAAGGGTGAAAGCACCATTTTTCTGAGTGGCATCGGCAACGGCCTGAGCAACAGCAGAGGTACCTTTGGCAAACTTATCGAACTCGAAGACACCCATAGGGCCATTCCAGATGACAGTCTTGGAAGACGTGATGACTTCGGTGAACTGCTTGATGGACTTTTCGGCAATGTCGAGACCCATCCAACCTTCGGGAGTCTTATCGACGTCGCTGGTGTTGGTGGCAGCGTCCTTATCAAACTTGTCGGCGTTGACAGCGTCGATGGGGAGGAATACTTTGACACCTTTGGCTTTTGCCTCGGCAAGGATTTCGTTGGCGAGGTCGAGCTTGTCGGCTTCGCAAAGAGAAGAACCGATTTGACCACCGAGAGCCTTGACGAAGGTGTAGGTCATACCACCACCAATGATAAGGTTGTCGACACGTCCGAGAAGATTCTTGATGACGTTGATTTTGTCGCTGACCTTAGCGCCACCCATGATGGCGGTGAAGGGACGTTGAGCATCGCCAAGGACTTTGTCCATTGCCTTGAGCTCGTTGTTGATGAGGAAGCCGAACATCTTGGCGTCGTCGGCAAAGTAGTCGGCTATGACAGCTGTGGAGCCATGCTTACGGTGAGCGGTGCCAAAGGCATCGTTGACATAGACATCGGCATAAGAAGCGAGCTTCTTAGCGAAGTCTTTTTGAGCAGACTTGAGGGCTTTTTTGGCGTCTTCGTAGGCTGGGTCATCTTTTTCCATGCGAGGTTTACCTTCTTCTTCGGCATAGAAACGAAGGTTTTCGAGAAGGAGTATTTCACCAGCTTTGAGGTTCTTGGCTTGCTCTTCGGCCTTTTGGCAGTCGGGAGCGAACTGAATTTTGCCAAGGTATTTTTCGATGGCAGGGATTATTTGCTTGAGGGAGTACTTGGGGTCGGGGTTTTGTTTTGGTCTTCCCATGTGGCTCATGAGAATGGCACAACCACCGTCGGCGATTACTTTCTTGATGGTGGGGAGGGCACCGCGGATACGGGTGTCGTCGGAGACTTCACCGGTCTCTTTGTTGAGGGGCACATTGAAGTCGACACGAATGATGGCTTTCTTGCCAGCAAAGTTGAAGTTGTCAATCAGAATCATGACTCTGTTTGGATTATTTAGGGATGTTTATTTGTTCGAAAGGAGTATGATATTGTTGTGCAAATTTATCATATTCACACTTTTTTTGCAACATAGACCAAAATAAACTAATTTAGACGGCTGAAAGCAGAGAAATGAAGAGATTCGGCTGTAAAAATGGCGCAAATTATGGTATGCGACACCATCATCACCACCCGTAGTTTATAGGTGGGGAGGCAGAGTGTGTGTAGAGAACCGAAGAGCACAAAAGGCCGAAAGGAAAAAGAAATATAGATTCGCCCCACGCAAGGAATTGCATGGGGCGAAAAATTTTTATGATAAAAAACAAAAACAATATATAAAGAATGACAAAGCTTAGAATAGCCGTACAGACCAAGGGTAGGCTGTATGAGGAAACGATGACAATGCTACAAGAGAGTAGCATAAAGATTGAACAGAGCAAACGCACACTTTTGGTGCCTGCGCGCAACTTTCCTGTCGAGGTACTCTACTTGCGCGACGACGACATTCCACAGGCGGTGGCAACAGGCATTGCCGACGTGGGCATTGTGGGCGAGAATGAGTTTGAAGAGCGTGGCGAAGCTGCCGACATTGTAAAGCGATTGGACTTTAGCAAGTGCAGACTGTCGCTTGCTATTCCGAAGGCTAAGATGAGCGAATATGAGCCACTGGGGTTGAAATGGTTTGACGGCAAGAAGATTGCGACATCATATCCTGCGATCTTGCGTAAGTTCCTGGAAAAGAATGAATTGCGAGCCGACGTTCATGTGATAACGGGTTCGGTTGAGATTTCGCCGGGCATAGGTCTTTCGGACGCTATATTTGACATTGTAAGTTCGGGTAGTACGCTTGTGAGCAACAACCTTGTGGAGGTTGAAGTGGTGATGCAGTCGGAAGCAATCTTGATTGGCAACAAGCAACTGAGCGACGAGAAGCGAGCAATTCTGGACGAGCTAATTTTCAGATTCGACTCGTATAAGAATGCCGAGGGGAAAAAATACATTGTACTGAACATCCCGACAGAGAAACTTGGCGAAGTGGCACAATTGCTACCTGGCTTGAAGGCTCCTACGGTTACGGCACTTGAGACGGCTGGTTGGAGCTCTGTGGCATCGGTGATACGCGAGAAGGACTTTTGGGAAATCATTGGTAAGCTGAAAGGGCTTGGTGCTGAGGGAATCTTGGTAATGCCGATTGAGAAAATGATACTCTAAAAAGATTGAAGGGATGGAAATAGTACGATACCCGGGTAGGGAGAAGTGGGCGGAGCTACTTAAGCGTCCGCACATTGACAATAGTAGCTTGATGGAGACGGTGCGGAACGTTATTGACGACGTCCGCGAAAGAGGCGACGAGGCCGTGCGCGACTACGAGCTAAAATTTGACAAGGCAGATCTTGATGAGCTACTGGTTAGCGAAGAGGAATTTGACGAAGCCGAGAAATCGGTCAGTCAAGAGCTACGCGAAGCAATAATGACGGCCGTGCATAACATTACGGCATTTCATGCGGCGCAAGACGTCCAGTTGCCGAGCGTAGAGACCATGCCTGGAGTTCGCTGCTGGCAGAAGTCTGTGCCGATAGACAGGGTGGGACTGTACGTGCCAGGAGGGACTGCTCCTTTGTTCTCGACTGTCTTGATGTTGGCAGTGCCTGCAAAGATTGCCCAATGTCCTGAGGTGATAATGTGTACACCACCAGACAAAGAGGGACGAGTGAACCCCGTGGTGGCATACGCGGCACGTGTGGCTGGCGTGGATAAGCTCTTTAAGATTGGTGGCGTACAGGCCATTGCAGCGATGGCTTACGGCACAGAGAGCGTGCCACGAACGTATAAGATATTTGGTCCGGGCAATCAGTTTGTTACGGCAGCCAAACAGATTGTAAGCCTCGGGCAAGTGGCGATAGACATGCCTGCAGGGCCTTCGGAAGTGGAAGTGATTGCGGACGAGACTGCGAATGCGCGGTTTGTGGCGGCAGACATGCTTAGCCAAGCGGAGCATGGTGCAGATAGTCAGTCGATACTGATTACGTCGAGCCCCGAGTTGGCAGAGCAGACTCTGCAAGAGATTGAAAGGCAAGTGGAGCAATTGGAACGTCGGGAGCTGACAGAAAAAAGCTTGTCGCACTCTCACATAATAGTAGTCAGAAGTCTTGACGACGTCATAGATTTGACAAACGAGTATGCGCCAGAACACTTGATAATACAGACGGAGCAGCCTCACGTGATTGCCGACCAGATACGCAATGCGGGCTCGGTGTTTTTGGGGCACTATACGCCAGAGAGTGCGGGCGACTATGCAAGCGGAACGAATCATACATTGCCGACGAGTGGATATGCACATGCATATAACGGAGTAAATCTTGACAGCTTCCGCAAGAAGATGACGCTACAAGAGATAACGGCTGAGGGCGTCTTGAAGATTGCGCGGACAGTGGAAACGATGGCGCACGCGGAGCAACTGACAGCACACGAAGCGGCCATGCGACTGAGACGCGAAAGCATAGAAAAGAAATAAAATGGCAACGAGTATGAAAGAGCTAAAAGAACTTGTACGACCGAACATTTGGGCACTGACACCATATTCGTGCGCACGCAACGAGTTTACGGGAGAAGCGCGTATATATATGGACGCCAACGAGAACAACCTTGTAGGCACAGAAGAATGTCGCTACCCCGACCCGAGCCAAGCAGAGGTGCGGAGCCGAGTGGCGAAACGTCGGGGCTTGAAGCCGAGCCAAGTGATGATTGGCAATGGTAGCGACGAGACGATAGACCTTGTGTATAGGGTGTTCTGTCGTCCGGGAGTGGACAATGTGGTGGCGATTGAGCCGACGTATGGCATGTACAGAGTGTGTGCAGACGTGAACGACGTGGAGTATCGTGCGGTGCTACTGAATGAGATAGATTTTAGTTTGGACGCCGAGAAGTTGATGGCAGCAACGGACGAACGGACGAAAGCCATTTGGCTGTGCTCGCCCAACAACCCGACAGGCAATAGACTAAACGAAGCCGAGGTGGAGAAAGTCGTTGCACAGTTTGATGGGCTTGTGGTTGTAGACGAAGCATACGTGGACTTTGCGGGCGAGAGCCTTGCGGGCTGGATAGGCAAGTATAAGAACTTGATTATATTGCAGACATTCTCGAAGGCGTGGGGCATGGCCGGATTGCGCTGTGGTATAGCTCTTGCGAGCGAGGAGATCATATCGCTTTTTGACAAGGTTAAGTACCCATATAACGTGAACTACCTGACACAAAAGATTGTGGCAGAGAAGATGGACGACATGGCAGGTTTTGAAGACTTGCTACGCCGTCAGATAGAGGCACGCGACTATCTTGTGAGCGAATTGCAGAGTGGACGGATAGGCATAGTAAGACATGTGTATCGGACAGATGCAAACTTTGTGCTGGTGCGCTTTGACAACCCTGACGGAGTGTATAAGACGCTTGTAGAGAAGGGAATTATTACACGCAATCGAAACAGAGTAAAGCTATGTGCAGGCTGCATACGCATAAGCACAGGGACAAGGGAAGAGAACAGAGAACTGTTGGAAGAACTGAAAAAGATGTAGATAGAGACTGCACAGGATAAAAAAGTAGGCTGCCAAAGATTGACAGCCTACTTTTTTATTTGGAGTATTCTTAGCGAATCCAATCGGGACCGACACCCGACGGGACGAGAGAAGCGTCTTTGAGTTTGAAGCCATCGAAATTGTAGGTACGCATGAGGTAGTCTACGTTTTCGTAGCCAGCGTCGGTGATGCTGCCGTTGGCATCAAGAGTTACTTTGCCACGAGGACATGGGTCGGTAAAGACATCTTCGGCATAGAGAGCCTTGCCAGCACTGGTGAGGACACGGACAATAGCGTCTTCGGAGTCGTTGGGCATAAGGTCGTCGTCGAGGACGACGAAGTCGTTACCTGCACAATTGCTTGAAGTGAAAGCACCAGAGGCGTTGGTGAAGAAAGAGTCGTCGGCAGTGGGGTCGGCTGCACCATAACGAGCTGTGGAGTAGTTGTTGTAGATGCGGAACGTACAGTTGTCGCCAAGACTATTTTTGTTGATAGAGATACCCGTAGCTTTGAGGGGGCGGTCGACATCTTCGTCGCCAGCACGCGAGAGTACGAAGAGATTGTTGGCGACCTTGAGGTCGATGCCTTCGGTGGGGATAGACGCACTGAAATTGAAGATGGCGGAGCCTGTGTACATGGCTGGGTTGACAAAGACGTTGTTGGAGACATCGAGCGTCCAACGGGGCTCGAACTCTTTGTACTTAGCTACGCCAAAAATGACGTTGGAGAAGTCGACGACTACATTGTTGGTAAAGCGGAAGTCTTGGAAAGGATTGGTTTCGGGCGTGTAGGTGGATTCGTTGAAAGAAATCATGGGATAGCCACCAAAACTTGGGAATGTGTAGCAGCCGAGAGCGTTGAACTGGCACTTATCGACATAAAACTTACGGAAGACGTTCTTGACGAGACTCTTGACGCGTACCCAGCCACGATTGAAGCCAGTGAAAGAGCAGTTGGAGAACTGGATTGATTCGAGTTCGAAAGCCATGGCATCGTTGGAGGCTGAGTTGAAGAGGTAGTTGCCTGTGCCGAGACGGTTGCCAGAGGCATCTTTGGGTATTGCCCAACCATTTTGTGTATTGACGTAGGTGGAGCGTTCGCCAGCATAACCTTCGTCGCAGATGAAGTCTATGTTTTCGAAGACAATATCTTCGATGGATATTTCGCCGTCTTCACCTTCGACGGGGTCGCGTCCGAAAGCAAGATTGCAAGTCTTGACGCCAGTGAGTGTGTGCCCTATGCCCATGTAGACTTTGGAGCGATTGTTGGGGTCTTGCCCACGCAGAGTGAAGCCTTTGGAGATGCTAACAGTGGAGTTGAAATAGTAGGCTTTGCCAGCTTCGAGTTCGAAGATCTGCCCTTCGGGGAGCTCTACGTCGTCCATGAAAGAAGAGAATATGTGGTCGACACGCTTGGCATCGAGACGTTTGGCTGCCGACTCGAGGAGTTGGAGATTGGTCTTAGTGTCGGCTGTGGCATCGGCGGAGAGTCGAGAGAGGTCGTAGATAGTATCGGATCTATCGTAGCCACCAGTGATTACTATTGGGTCGGTCGTGCCACCGTGAGTACGCACCATGACAGTGTTGTAGGGGCGGTCGCCTTCGGTAAGAGCATTGCCTTCGGCAGTGAGTTCGTCGGTATTGTTCCAAATCTTGATGGTGTACATAGTATTGGGCGTAAGACCATTGATGGCAACGACACCAATGCCACTACTCTTGATGTCATCTGGGATTTGGACAGTCTTGACGAGTTCGGTGCCATCTTGAACAGTTATGTAGTCGGCACGATAGATTGAATCCTCGCCATTGGAAGAAAGAGTGGCAAAGGAGTAGAAGATGTCGACCGACTTAGCGACACTCTTTTTGTAGTTGGGGTTGCTGGGGTCGGTATCTTTTACTTTGAGATTAACATTGATGTTGACCGAGGTCTCGTCGGGAATCTGACGAGATATGACGACGGGAGTACGATAGCGATCTTTGGTCTTCACAAGGCAGATATTGGCTTGGTGAGAGCCATCGCCCACACCATACCAATTGGAGTTGTAGGGGTTGGAACGCAGTTCGTCGTCGGACGGATTGGCAGAGAGACCACGCGAACTGAGGGTACGGATGGCGAACTTGTAGCGCGTGGAGTACATAAGGCCCTTGACAAGATATTCGTAGGTGTCGGCATTGCGAATGATGATGCTTTCTTTGTACTGTTCGGGGTCGTTTATCCAATCGGCACCGAGCACGTCACCCATACGATAGCGTATTTCGTAGCCGTAGACGTTGCTGACAGTGTACCAAAAGAGCTGAATGTCGTTGGTGCCTTCGACGCCATGGCAGATACGATTTTCGTCGCTTACGCCAGTGTTGTTGGTCTGACAAAACATAGTGGCGAACTCACGAGATTGGTCAGAAGCCGACCAGTCGTCGTCTTCGCAGGCTGTGAACGCCAGAGCGAGGGCTAATGACGATATAAATATTTTATATTTCATTGTTCAAAATGGTTTGTAGGATGGGTTAATAGCCATAGTGGTTGACATACTGTCCACGGCTCATGCCGACATAGGCACGTGGAATGGGCAGGATGTAGCGTACGGCAGGCAAAGTGGAGTAGTTGCCGTCGGTAATATTGGGAGCTACGACGAGCTGACCATTGTTGTCGACGATTTGCTTGCCAGCAGAGCTGCTACGGATATAGCCACGGAACGAGTAGTTGATATTGTCATTGACAGAGTTTTCGCTGCCCCAGTGTTTTTGGGCATCGGTGTCCTGACTATTCCAATCGTCATGAGTGGCGGCCTCTTGTTTACCTATTGAGCTATAAGCATTGTAGAGGACAAAAGGCACGTAGGTGTCGTCGGAACATGGGAAACTGTTGGCTACAGAGCCAGCACCCGAGAAGTCGTAGGTATAATATATCTGCTGAGGCAAGATGGTGGAAACGTCGTAGTGTATCCGACCGAAAGCTGCCGAGTCGACTTCTTCTTTGTAGAAAGTGCAGACATCGTATTCGGCATCGGAGGGCGTATTGTCGGCTACAAGATTGGCCACGACACTATAGTTGTGGAACTGACGATAGATGACCTCGGAATATTTGTTCCAACGGACAAGGTCTTTCCAGCGCAAGCCTTCACCGCCAAACTCCCAAGCGCGCTCGTCCATAATGGCAAGGAAGAAATCGTCGTGGTTGGAGGCTGTTGTGGCAGGAAGCCCAGCACGCTCACGCACCTTGTTTATGCAGTCAAAAGCTTCGGCAGTGGGAGCTCCATTGCGTTCGTTGACAGCTTCGGCATACATAAGGAGAACGTCGGCGTAGCGCATGTATGGGAAGTTGATGCCCGTATTCCCGGAAGAGCCCTGACCGAAAGAACCATTGCTCCATAGCTTGCTCCACTTGTTGCAACGTTGCAAGAGTTCGTCGCACATTATGTTGGTGGGGTAGCAAGCAAGAGTCGTGTTTTTAACGTCGTTACCGACCTCATCTTTGTAGGTAAAGCCAGCTGTATTCTCAGCGTAGTCCCACAGACCGACAATAAAGTCGCGACGAAGGTCGGCAGGGTCGAAGCTCCAACGATAGAAGCAGTTGAGTTGCAAAGCGCCATTGGTGGTGCCACGCTTGGGGTCGTCGTAGGCACTCTTGGGACCATGAGAATAGCCAACGTTGCCACTAAGCCCATTGGCAAAAGGAATCTCGAAGATGGCATCGCCAGCGTTGTCGACAATAAAGTTGCATTCGTTGAGGAATGTGGTCTTGTAGTCGTTGCCAAGTTGGTGAGTTCCACTCTTGATGACAGAGTCGGCATATTGAATGGTCTTGTCGTAGTAGGTAAGGTAGTCGTCGGCACGCTTCATCTCGTAGGCAGTGAGCGATTCGCCTTGCGGACGGAGCGAGTAACCCCCACGAAAGAGGCTCATGCGAGCTATGAGAGCCCAAGCAAATTCTTTGGAGCAACGTTCGATGGTTACATCGGAAGCAAACTTCATGTCGAGAGCTGCCTTTTCGAGGTCGGAGATAAGATTGTCGAGGATTGTGTTGCGGTCGACAATGGGCATTATCTGCGTTTCGAGTTCGGTGGCTGGCGTAAAACTAAAAGGTATATCGCCACAAAGAACAAGCAGATCGAAGTAGTTCATGGCACGCAAGCACTTGGCTTCGCCCACCATCTGCAGATATTCGGCATTGCCAGCCTGATAGGCTTCGGTGGCTTCAGCACCTGCAATGAAGTTGTTGGCGCGCTCGATGGTGGAGTAGGCATCGCACCAAGCACTGGCGAGTGCTGTGCCATTGGCATTAGCATCGAAAAGGCGATAGTCGGAGCCTGTGGCGTTACGCAATTCGTTGCTATTGGTGGCCATTTCGACATCGGAGTTGAGGCAGAAAGTGGTCAGGTATGCACTGCCGTAGGTCTTGGAACTGACGCAAGCAGAGTATATCGATGTGAGCCCTTTTTCTATCTCGCTTTCGCTAAAGACGTAGTCGGAGCTGAAACTACTGGGGCTGTCGACTTCGAGATAGTCGTCGCAAGCTGGCAACGCAAAGAGGAGCGAAGCAACCGACACAACTAAGGTATATTTCTTGTTTTTCATTTATTTCTTTCGACTTAGAATGTTAGGTTAAGACCGAAAAGGAAACCACGGCTACGCGGATAGCGGTTGTAGTCCATGCTGGGCGTCAGTCCACTCTGAATGTCGACTTCGGGGTCGTAGCCAGAGTAGTTGGTTATGCAGAAGAGGTTGGAGCCTGTGAAGTAGACACGAGCCTTCTGACACTTGAACTTCTCTGTCCATTCTTTTTTGAAGGTGTAACCCACCGTTACGTCTTGGAGTCGGAGGAACGAAGCGTCTTCGACGAAGTAGGAGAACATAGGAGCCTTACCCTTATTGCCCGGAGTGAGGCGTATAGGATTCCAGAGAGTCTTACCAGCATTGGCCTGTATGTAGGCTGTTTGGTCGGCAGCGGTGTGCATGACGTCGGCAGTAGTGCCAGCCATGTAGCGCCAACGGCTGTCGTTGTCAAAATCGGCAAGGACGTTTTTAGGGTGGAGCGCATCGACCGAACCAGAGCTAAGCTCTTGTGCAGTGGCATTGTAGACATCGAAGCCGAGCATATAGTTGAAGTTGGCAGAAAAATCTATCTGCTTCCAGCTACCACTCAACCCGAAGCCACCTTGTACTTTGGGCGTGGTGTTGCCGATGACCACACGGTCGTTGACGTCGATAATGCCGTTGCCGTCTTGGTCGCGGAACTTGATGTCGCCCGGTTGGAGCGAGCCGTCGTTGATTATTTTATTGTAGGGCGCAACTGTGTTGCCTGCCTCGTCGGTTTTGAGGTGTTCGACGTAGGTGTTGTTCTTGAAATCGAACTCATCGATACGATATATGCCGTCGTATTCGAAGCCATACATCATGCCAATTTGCTCGCCGACCTTGACAAGATAGTCGGAGCCAGAGGTCTCGGAGTCGTAGACTGAATACCACTTGGCGTGTGTGCCACTTGTCATGGTATTGTTTACCCCATCGAGTTTATCAACTTCGTTTTTATTATGCCCAATGTTGAAGTTGAGGTCGAGTCGGGTGTCGGTAGTCTGAATAATGTTATAGTTGAGCGACACTTCGATGCCCTTGTTAGTTACCTGAGCCACATTTTGATATTGCTTCTGATAGCCTGTAGTCTGAGGGATTTCGGCCTTGAGAAGAAGGTCTTTGGTTGTGTTCCAATAGAATTCTGGCGTAATCTCGAGCTTGCCGTCCATGAAACCCATGTCGAGAGCTATGTTGCGGCTGAGCGTTGTCTCCCACTTGATGTCGGGGTTGGGCATGACATCGTCGCCATGGTTGGCATACATAAGGTTGGTGCTTTCGGTAAGCTTTGTGCCGTCTTCGGCAAACTGAAGATTACTCTTGCTGACGTCATAGGTGTAGGAGGCCTGATCGTTGTCGATATTGTTGTTACCCGACTTACCGACGGCTGCACGTAGCTTGAGGTTGCTTAGCCAATCGAAGTCCATAAAGTCTTCGCGGCTGATGACCCATGCTGCACTGACGGCCGGGAAGTAGCCCCACTGCTTGCCGGGTGCGAACTTGGTCGAGCCGTCGGCGCGGAACGTGCCGCTAATGAGGTACTTGTGGTCGTAGTTGTAGGAGATTTGACCGAAGAATGAACTTGTCTTGACGGGAGTGTTGACCTTACTGCTAACCGAGCTACGCTCTGCCGACTGTTCGTTGGCAATGGCTTTGGTAACTGTGGTCTGTTGGAGGAACTCGTAGAGCTCTTCCTTTTCGTTGGAGCCAAACTCTTGTTGTATTTCCTGACCGACAAGAGCACTGATGTTGTGTACTTGGTCAACAGACTTGCTGTAGCTCAGAGTGTTGGTCCACGTCATCTTATTGGAGCGACTATTTGTGGTGTAGAGTTTAGGCTTAGCATTAGCAGTGCCAGCATTTACAGCACTTTCGGATAGGTAGCCCCAGAATTCTTTCTTATCTGTAAACTTATTAAATAGGGCAATGTCGCTCTTGAAGACAAGACCTTTTATGGGCGTAATCTCGAGGCTTGCTTGGTTGGTCAGTGCGTAAGAGTGTTGTTTCTTATAGTATTGGTCAAGTTGCAAAAGTGGGTCTTCAATGGCAAACTCATACTCGTCGTCGGCGTCTTGCACAGCCGATGGGATGGCACCGAAGTCGCGCAGACCGTTAGTAGGCTGATATTTCAGCACACCGACAATACCACCCTTACCAACATTATCGGCACCCATGCCAGTGTCGCGACGATAGGTTATGCGTGGGTTGATAAGGAGCTTGACGTAGTCGTTAAATTTAATATTGAGCTTGGTGTTCATGTTGGTGCGAATAACGCCCGAACCATCTATAATACCATTTTGCTCGTTGTGCGTCAGGCTGACGTTGGCTTTAATCTTCTCGTTGCCACCGCTCATAGTGACGTTGTACATGTGGCTCCATGGGTGCGAACCAAGAATTTCGTCTTCCCAATTGGTCCCAGCTATGCTCTGATAGAGATCCATATCGGAACCAACAGCAGAGCTATAGCCATCGGCATCAATGCCATACGACGCTTTCATCATACCATAGTTACGAAGGAATTTTTCCCAGTCGGAATTCGTATCAGATTGCGATTTGAAGCGAATGGCTTCGGCATTGTAGACTATAAAGTCGTATGGGTGCAAAACC
>FLNY01002324.1_pt1 | contig 83463 bp, 60 predicted proteins | sample 1140381 | NCBI WGS metagenome assembly FLNY01 (sample SAMEA3878172, study PRJEB12797) | bioreactor metagenome | biome: Moose rumen | place: Sweden | collected 2011-10
AGCGGTAGGAGAGCATGCCGTCGGCGCAGTCTTCGCTCTTCCTGGTCTTGAAGTCGAACACCTTGGTGCCGCCGCGGCCGCCGTACCATATCTTGCTGCCGTCGCAGTAGTAGCTGTACGCGCTGCCGATGGGAAGCTTGACGATGCGCTCACTCAGGCCGTCGGTGTCGATCTTCACCTCGACCTTCGGTTTTTCGGGCTTGTCGGCCTTGTCGGGAGCGGGTTTTCCGCCCTTGGGTTCGGCCTCCGGGCCCTTTTTGCCGGGAGCGGCCTCCGGACCTTCACCGCGCGGGCCCTTCGGAGCGTCGCCCGACAGGCCGTCGGTGGCAAGCAGCGGGGACGGCGTGTCCTTCGAGAGGATGCACATGTAGGTGGCGCCCATGTTGGTGAAGGAATAGTTCCATTCTATCTGGCTGTACTGCGGGTTGAGCTCGGTCTGGGAGGTGAACAGCAGGTACTTGCCGTCGGCGCTGAAACTCGGGTTCGAGGAGCTGTTCCAATAGTCGGTGACCTGGTACTCCCTGCCCGTGGCGATATTGTAGAGATAGAGGATACCGAACTGGTTTTCAGCCGGTTTGGAGTATGAGAGCCACTTGCCGTCGGGCGAAATGGCGACGCTCCTGAACTCGGAACGGGGGTTCTCCATGAGAGTGCGCCTGGCCCCGTTCGAGGGATCCACCTCCACCAGGCGGTTCTTCCTGTCGGTGCAGAGGATGTGCTTGCTGTCGGGCATCCACTGGAGGCTGCGGATGTAGGTGTCGCCGCCGCTCGTGAGCTGCCTGGCCATACCGCCCTTCTCCACGTCGTAGAGGTAGATTTCGGTCTCGCCGGAGGCGTCGCCTATCCAGGCGATGTACTTGCCGTCGGGGCTCCATACGGCGCCGCGGTCGTTCGAGCCGGGGCTGCGGGAAATGTTGCGGGTGACGCCTGAGGCCACCGGCACGTCGAACACTTCGCCGCGCGCGGTCACGGCCACCCTGTTGCCGTCGGGAGAAATGGAGTAGCTGCGCGCGTTGCGGTCGACCTTCTTCTGCTCGGTGCGGGCGTATTCAAGGTCGGAAGCGAGGGTGATGTGCACCTGCTCCGCCTTCCTGGTGGACGGGTCGAGCCTGTAGATGTAGCCGCCGTTCTCGAACACTATGTGCTTGCCGTCGGTACTGGGGAACTTGACGTCGAAGTCCTTGAAATCGGTGACCTTGGAGGTGGAGCCCGTCCTGATGTCGTAGACGAAGAGGTTCATGCGCATGTCGCGGTCGGATGCGAAATAGATTTCGTTCCCTATCCACATGGGGAAGATGTCCTGGGCGTCGTTGGAAGTGATGTTCCGGACGCTCTTGCCGTCGTAGATCCACACGTCGTCCGCCATGCCTCCGCGGTAGTATTTCCAGGTGCGGAACTCGCGCATGACGCGGTTGTAGGCAAGCTTCTTTCCGTCGGCCGAATAGCTGCACCAGCCGCCCTCGGGCAGGGGAATCTCCTCGGGCATGGCGCCGTCGGGAGAGACTTTCCAGAGCTTGCCGGGAAAGCCGCTGCCGATGCGGTTGCGGAAGATGATGTATTTGCCGTCGGGGGTCCAGCCCATGACGATGTTGTTGGGGCCCATGCGGTCGCCCATGTCGTCGCGGGCGTTGGTGGCGGTGAAAGTCACCCTCCGGGGCTCGCCGCCTTCGGCTGGGATTACGTACACCTCGCGGTTGCCGTCGTATTCGGCGGTGAAGGCGATGGTGCGGCCGTCGGGAGAATAGTGTGCGAAGGCCTCGTAGCCTATGTGCGAGGTGAGCCGGCGGGCAGTTCCGCCCTCTGCCGGAACGGTGTAAAGGTCGCCGGCATAGGTGAATGCGATTTCTTTTCCGTTGGTTGCGGGGAAGCGCAGGAGCCGCGCTTCTTCGGCCCGGACCTGCATTCCTGCGAGCAGCGTAAGGGCGAATAACAGTATCTTTTTCATGTGCAGATGAGGTTACGGTTTGTTTTTGACCATATAAAAATAAGCAAATTAATTGGTATCTTGCAGAAATTTTCGAAAAGCTCATGAAAAAAGTGTTGATGCCGCTGCTGGCGCTGCTCCTTCTCGCCGGCTGCCAGGACAGGGAAAAGCAGGCCCTGGACTTCCTTTACAAATACATGCCCCTCGCCGACAGCACCGACTACAGCGAGGAATTCTACAGGGCTCAGGTGCACCAGAGCTTCGTCACCCGCGAAGAGATGCCCTGGGGCAAGGACGTTCCCGAGTTGCTGTTCAAGCACTTCGTGCTGCCCCTGAGGGTGAACAACGAGAGCCTCGACTCCGCCCGCATCGTCTTCTACCGCGAGCTCAAGCCGCGCGTGGAGAATCTCTCCATGAAGGAGGCCATCCTGGAAGTGAACCACTGGTGCCACGAAAAGGTGACTTACCAGCCCAGCGACGCCCGCACTTCGGGCCCGCTCGCACTCATGAAGACCAGCCTTGGCCGCTGCGGCGAGGAGAGCACTTTCTGCGTCACCGCCCTGCGCTCCGTGGGCATCCCGGCGCGGCAGGTGTACACCCCCCGCTGGGCGCACACCGACGACAACCACGCCTGGGTGGAAGCCTGGGCGGACGGCAAATGGTGGTTCCTGGGGGCCTGCGAGCCCGAACCGGTGCTCAATCTGGGCTGGTTCAACGCTCCCGCCTCCCGCGCCATGCTCATGCACACCAAGGTCTTCGGCCGCTACAACGGTCCCGAGGAAGTGGTGCTGGAAGGCCCCAACTTCACCGAAGTCAACCTGATAGACAACTACGCCAAAACCGCGAAGGCGAATATTCTGGTGCTCGGGCCCGACGGCGCGCCCGCAGCCGGCGCCAGGGTGTGGTTCATGATATACAATTACGCCGAGTTCTATCCGGCGCTCAGCAAGTACACCGACTCCAAGGGCCGGACCTTCCTCAGCGCCGGTCTCGGGGACATGCTGGCCTGGGCCGAGAAGGACGGACTGTACGGCTACGCCAAGATTTCATTCGGCAAGGATGAGGAAGTAACCATCCGCCTGTCGGAGAATCACCCGGAAGGGGTGCAGGCCATCGACATCGTTCCGCCGCCCGAGAACGTGGTGCTTCCCGAGGTCACCCCCGGGCAGAGGGCGGAGAACGACAGGCGCTTCGCCTATGAGGATTCCCTGAGGCACGCCTACATGGACACCTTCGTGAAGGAGGGCGATCCCTTCCTGGTGGGCGCCATGGGCAATCACGAGGTCATCGGCAAGTTCCTTTCCGACCATCCCGACAAGCGCGCCCGCGAAATCCTCGCGGGATTGAGCCGCAAAGACCTTCACGACATTACCCCGGAAGTGCTGGAAGACGCCTACAACGCCAGCGGATCCATTGTGCTCCAGCGGGTTTCAAACGAGTTCCTGGTGCCTTACAAGCAGTATTTCCTGGAGCATCTTTCGGCAGATGAGAAGGAAAGGCTGAAAGATCCCGCCGCCCTCATCGAATGGACAAGGCGGAACATAGAGGTCATCGACGACCCCACCGCCTGGAAGATTCCCCAGTCGCCGATAAGCGTCTTCAACCACCGCCGCACCTACGCCTCCTCCAGGGACGTGTTCTTCGTGGACATGGCCCGCACGCTCGGAATCGAGGCGCGCAAGGATTTCGTCACCGGAAAGGTGCAGTACAAGGTGGGTGACGGGGAGTGGAACGACGTGAATTTCGACGCCGAAGTGCAGAAGACAGCGCCTCAGGGCACCCTCAACCTGCATTACACCAACGAGGGCACGGTGGAGAATCCCGGCTATTACACCAATTTTACCATCAGCAGGATCGAAGGCGGCAGGCCGCAGCTCTACGAGTTCAACTGGGGCGAGGTCGACATGGGCGGAGGCCAGAGCTTCGCGCAGATTTTCGGCAGCGGCCTTCCGATGGACGAAGGCACCTACATGCTCGTAAGCGGCAACCGTCTTTCCGACGGCAGCGTGCCGGTGAGCGTGCTGTTCTTCGACATCACCGAGGGTGAAACCACCGACGCCACCATGCGGATCCGCAGTTCGGACAACAATGTACCGGTAATCGGCAACTTCGATTCTGAAAGCAAGTATCTGCTTGACGGACAGGAAGTTTCGCTTCTTTCCCAGACTGGGCGCGGCTTCTTTGCCGTGGGTATCCTCGATGTCGGCAAGGAGCCTACCAACCATGTGCTCAACGACCTGTCACGCGCCGCGGCGGAGCTCGAGGCATGGGGCCGTCCCATAGTGCTGCTGTGCACTTCGGAAGACCAGCTCGCCCGCCTGCGGGAGGAGCTCAGGGCCGGCCGCTACGGCACCCTGCCTTCCACGGTGAGCTTCGGCATTGACGCCTCCGGGGCCGTCCGCGCCGGGATCGAGTCCAACCTCGACTCCAGGCCCGGCCGCCTGCCTCTCGTGGCCATCGCCGACACCTTCAACAAGGTCTACTACCTCTCGCAGGGCTACACCATCGGCCTCGGCGACCAGCTCATCCAGACGCTTAAGAAGCTGTAGGGGAATCTGCGGGGCTCTGTCAGAATACCATATTCCAGGCGGCATGCTGGGCACGCTGGCTGTGGGCGGCGTTCATCTTGCCGAAGTTCCACTTGACGCCCAGGAGGATGTACCGGCCCATGATAAGGCGATAGGAATCTTCCTCGTAGTTGGCGGTGACGGTGTGGGTGAGGGAGCGCGTCTGGTTCAGGATGTCGTGGACCTTGAGGCTCAGGTTGAACGCGCCTATGTTCTTGGAAATCTCCGCGTTCCACTGCCATTCGCTCTGACCGTAACCGGCGGCGTATCCCCTGTAGAACACGTAGGTAAGGTCGGTCTTGAGCTCAAACTGGTGCCTGGTGGTATAGGAACCGTTTGCGTAGAGCCGGGTGTCCAGGGTGCTGAGGTTTGCCTGCGGGTTCAGGGAATAGCGGGCAAGGCGGCCGGAGGTGCCGGCCCCTGCGATGAACGACCAGCGCTCCGGGTTGTACTTGACGGAGAACGAGGCCGAAGGACTCAGCAAACGCGTACTGCTTTCGCTGAAGCCGCTCAGGCCGCCGTAGAAACGGTCGCCGTCGCTGTCGGGATTTCCCCAGAAATCGGCCATGAATGCCGAATAATCAAAGCTGTACTTGTCCAGCGCGGGAAGCGTCAACTTGGTCTGGTAGCTGGTGGAAACGGAATATCCGGCTGAGCCGGCGAGAGTCAGCGACCAGAGTTTGCCCGCGTCCAGCGGAGTGGTATAACTGACATGCAGGCTGGAATTCAGACTGGGTTTTCGCGAGTTCACCGGCACCGAATACAGGACGCCGTCCGGGTCGTACCAGAGAGCTGATACGATGGGCCGGGAACCGATCCGCGCAAATGCATATGCCATCAGGTTGGAGAACTTCTCGCGGTTGTTCCGGGACCAGCTTGCATTGAACATGGTCTCGGAATAGGGCTTCAGATACACGTTTCCCAAGCTCAGTCGGGAGGGGTTGCTGATGCTCAGCACCGGCAGCATCCGGGAATTGGACGGACGCTGGGAATACCCGGACGCACTCATGCTGAAGCGGTCGTTCCCCTTGCTGTGCTGAAAGCGGAACGTAGGGGTCACAAACCAGTTCCACTCACCCTTTCCGGTCGTGGTCTCGATGCCGTAGCTCTTGGAAAAAGTCTCGTTGAGGATGCCGGAGAGCCGCCCGCCCACAGTGAAATAGCTTCTTGCCCCGAATTTGTACTGGGCCGTCAGGTCGTACTCCTGGGAAAGGGAGTTGGAATTGCTGACGGAAGAGTAGTAATCGTTCTTTCCGAAGGCGTCGAAGGCGTCGCGGTTGTTGTCCCTGCGAAGCCAGATAATTCCCGCCGATGTGGACAGCGTCCATTTTTCGCCGAGCGGCTCAGAATACCGGAGGTTCCCGCTTATCCCGTAACCGGAGCCGTCAGAGCTGTAATTCATCGTCCTGTCGTCCTTTCCTGCCGATGTGGTAAGGAGCGAAGTCTCCGTGCTTTCTCCGCTGCTTCCGTTGCAGGTGGCGTCCAGCTCCGCACGAAGGGTCCGGTCCTTCTTGCCCCAGAGTTCACGGAAGGTCACGTCGGAATTGAAAGAAGCGTATTGATAGGATGACAGGCTGTGGGAAGTGTTTTCCGAACTGTTCAGGAAGGTCCCCTCCCGGAAGGTTTCGGACGTGCTGCCAGAGGCGGCGTCCGAACGGTTGTAGCGGAAGGTGGGCCGCACATGGAACCAGACCTTTCCCTTTTCCTTTTGGAACTCCGCATTGGCACTCAGTCCGTTGGCGTATGACTTCCCGCTGTTCTCCGTTGTGGACGAAAGGTTCCCGCCGTCCTGGAAGGTGGTCCTGTCGGAGCGGGTGCCCGAGTCAGTATCGGTGTACTTGTAATTGACGCTCACGGTGGTTTCCACGTCCCCTATGCGGGAGGTGTTGGCATTCACCCCGAGCTGGGCGGCCGAGGAAAGTCCCTGGTCGCTGGAGGTCCGCTCCCCGTCCTCGTCCATGATGACGAAAACCACACCGTTGGAATCGTTTATGTTCTGCCCGTTCGCAATCACCGTCACCTGGTCCTTTTCCGTATAGCCGGAGACCAGCACGTTTCCGCTGTAGAGCAGGCCCCTGTCGTCCCGGAGCACGTCGTCGCCGTCTTTCTCTCCGAGCGTGGTGCCGCCCTTGACGCCGGCATTTCCGAACCAGCCTTTCTCGTATTCCTTCTTCAGGGCCACGTCCAGCACCTTCTCGCGGGATCCGTCCTGGATGCCGGAGGCGCGGGTCTGCTCGCTCTCGCGGTCGATTACGCGTATTTTGTCCACTACGGCTGCCGGCAGATTGTTGAGAGCCGTGCTCTGGTCATTGAAGAAGAAGGTGCGGCCGCCCACGGTGAGTTTGTCGATTTCCTCGCCGTTGAACTTCACCTTTCCGTCTTCGGTGATTTCCATCCCCGGCATTCGCTGCAAGAGGTCCTTGAGCATCGCGTTGGCGCCCACGCGGAAGGAGGAGGCGTTGAATTCCACGGTATCCTGCTTCACCACGATGGGGTTGCCCACATCGGTAACGGTGGCCGCCTGCAGGAAATGCTCGTCCATCTGCAGCAGGATGGTGCCCATGTCTTCCCTCCTTTCACGGAAATACCGCTCCTTCACGAAAGGCTTGTAGCCCATCATCTCCACGTGGAAGACATAGCTGCCGAAGGGCACCTCTTCCAGTTTGGCCTCTCCCTTGGCATCAGTGAGGGTGAAGTTGGTGATGGTGGTGTCCTTCGACGGGATTACATATACCGAGGCGAATCCCACCGGCTCGTTGGTGAGGGAATCCAGCACGGTGGCCTTGATTTCGCTCATCCGGCTCTGGAATACATTGTCATTGAGAATGATGACCTGGGCCCTGGCCGACAGGCCGGAGAGAACCAGCAACAGAGAGACAAATATTTTTTTACTCATTATAATATCACAGCGTTTGCATGGCAAAGGTACGCTTTTTTTTATGTATCTTAGCCCCTCAAAGCTATTCCGTCATGAAAGAGATCTATTTTGCGGCAGGCTGTTTCTGGGGGGCGCAGCACTTTTTCTCCAAGGTCGGAGGCGTGCAGAGCGCCACGGCGGGCTATGCCAACGGCCATACGCCAAATCCTTCCTATGAGCAGGTTTACACCGACACCACCGGCCATGCCGAGACGGTGAGGGTGCGCTACAGCCCGGAGAGGGTTTCCCTTGCCGAACTGGTGCGCCTCTTCTTCACCGTCATCGACCCGTTGAGCCTCAACCGGCAGGGAGGCGACAAGGGCACCCGCTACCGCACCGGCGTATATTACACTTCAGAAGATGACAGGCCCGTCATCGAGGCCGTCTTCGCCGCCAGGCAGGCCGCGCTGCCGGGTCCTCTGGCGGTGGAACTCAAGCCGCTGGAGTGTTTCTTCGAGGCCGAGGAGCGCCATCAGGACTATCTTGGGAAAAATCCCGGAGGTTACTGCCACGTGCCGCTGAAAAGTTTCCGCTACCTGTCTCTCTATCAAGACCTCAAGCTCATGCTGGAAGGCGAGTCCGACGGGATTGCCCGCATGGCTGTCGCCGCCGCCCTCATCCAAGGGCGCATGCACTTTTTCTGGACCGGATTCTACCGCGTAGCGGACGGCGTGCTGGTCCTGGGACCCTTCCAGGGGCCGGAGGCCTGCATGCGCATAGGCTACGGCAAGGGAGTGTGCGGAACGGCCTGGAAGGAGGACCGCACGGTCGTGGTTCCCGACGTCGAAAAGTTCCCGGGGCACATCGCATGCTCCCGGCTTTCCAGGAGCGAAATAGTGGTTCCTCTGCACGAAGAGGGCAGGGTATCCGCCGTCCTGGACATCGACAGCACCGAGGAGGGCACCTTCGATGAGGTGGACGCCATCTGGCTTGAAATGATTGCGGAACTCCTCGCGTAGCTACGCCGATCGTCCGCTGTCCTTGACGAGGCCGGCGACTTCGGCGCTCCATGCGGAGCTGTCGAGCAGCTGCTTCGTACTCAGATGCAGGCGCCAGCGCCACTTGTTCTTTGCGTCGGCCGGATCGTTTATGCGTTCCGACTTCGGGTCCTTGGCACGGAGCCTCTCGTCGATCGACAGCCAGTCCTGGATGGGGAAGATGGCCAGCATGCTCTGCGAGGAGAGATGGTCCCAGAGGATACGGCGGCATTCCGCCCCGGACTTGTCGTCTGAATCCCAGAGCCTTATGCTTGTCATGTCGTGCGAGGAGGTGGCGCAGACGCTCAGGTACGGCCACGGCCCGTTGTCCTTGGGCATGCGCGCCATTTCAAGCGAAAGGATCTTCTGGTTGTCCATCACTTCGGGCACGCAGTCGGGCGTCATGCCCAGGTCTTCGCCGCAGGCGAGCATGCCGGTGGCGCTGAGCAGGTGCGGGAGCTTGCGGACTGCGTTGTAGCGCCAGAACGCATCGTGCCTGTGATAGAAGAAATCGGTGTAGAGGGCGTCGAACCTTTCTTTCTGCCAGGGCTCCAGGGCCGAGGTGTCGGGCGTGATGAGCGGATGGAACCAGCCGCTCTTGCGCGGATCTTCGATGAAGAGGCCGATGATGGGCAGGCCCATCGCCACGATTTCGTCGCGGGAGTAGGGAAGGGCGGGGTTGAAGTGGCCCAGCAGGCCGCCGGAGTACTCTACCGGAATCTCCCAGATGCGGAAGAAGCCAAGGATATGGTCGATGCGGAAGGCGTCGAAATACTCCGCCATCTTGCGCAGGCGGCGCTTCCACCAGGCATAGTCGTCCTTGGCCATCTCGTCCCAGTTGTAGGTGGGGAAGCCCCAGTTCTGGCCGTCGGTGCTGAAATAGTCGGGCGGGGCGCCGGTGGACGAGTCGAGGTTGAAGAGCTTGGGGAACGACCAGGCGTCGACGCTGTCGCGGCCCACGCCTATCGGGAGGTCGCCCTTGAGGTAGACGCCCTTCGAGTGCGCGTACTTCACCGCGGCGCTCATCTGCCTGTCGAGATGCCACTGCACCCAGCGGAAGAAGTTCTCGTCGTCCCCGTCCCTCTTTGCACAAAATGCAGCATAAGCGTCGAGCCACTCTGCATTTTTTGCACAGAACTTTTTGAAAGATGCAGACTTCGTCTCCCTGGCGCCCAGCTCGGAGTAGGCCTGGCGGAGATACTGCAGCTTGAGCTTTATCACGCGCGGATAGTCCACGAAGCGCTCCGCGTTAAGCTCCTTCTGGAGCGCCTTGTAGGCGTCGTCTTCCTTCACCCCGACGTCGGGCAGATGGATGTAGATGGGATGCAGCGCGAATGAGGAAATGGGGTTGTAGGGGTAGGAATCCCCCCACTCCCCCTTGCGGGTGGTGTCGTTGATGGGAAGGAGCTGGATGACGCTCTGGCCGGTGCGGACCGCCCAGTCGACGAAGGCCGGGATGTCGCAGAACTCGCCCACGCCGAAGTCGTTCTCGCCCCGGAGCGAGAACACCGGTATGGCAGTGCCGGCTCCGCGATAGCCGGGAGTGTCGAAGATGGCGGCGGAGTGCTTGCGCGGGAACGGGCAGCCGGGGATGGGGCAGTCAATCCAGAAATCTTGGATTTTGCCGTCCTTGGGAATCTCGGCATGGTGGTGCTCCCATTCGGTACGGGCGATCAGGTCGCCCTGGTAAAGCACGTAGGTGTAGTCTTTTACGAGCGATTCGGGGCAGTTGCGTATGCTTACGCTCCAGATGTTTCCGGCACCCCAGGACATGGGATACACTTTGTCGTTTGAAACAAGGCAGAGCCTCTCGCCCCACCTCGTGTAATACTCTATGGAGAATTTCAGTGTCATAGGCTTTTGATGGTCGTGTAAATATACGAAAACTTTCCTAACTTTGCCCCATCCGCATATGAACAGAGCTTTCACACATCTGCCCGCAGCCCTGGCCCTTTTCCTGGCCTGTTCCTGCGTGAGTCCGACAGTGGAGCCCACGATACTCAGCGTCTCCCCTTCCGAAAAGGACGCCCTTCCCGGATACGGCGGAACCGCCGAGTTCAAGGTGTCGTGCGACCAGCCCTTCGAAGTTTCCATGCACGACGGCTCCTGGGCGGGAGTCGAGGAGCAGAAAGGCACATCCGTCACCAACCAGACCCTGGTGACGGTGTCATTCAGCCTCAACGGCACCGACAAGGAAAGGGTGGACACCCTCATCGTGACTTCCGGTTCGATGAGGGCGACGGCCACGCTCAGGCAGTACACCCTCGCCAAATCGATGAACGGCCTCGGAGACGTGGTCCTCTCGGGAGTGGAGAGCCGGACGGTGCAGGTCTACCTCGACAGCGACTGGTCGATCAGCATTTCCCCCGAAGACGGGGACTGGCTCAGCGTATCCCCGCTTTCGGGCAGCGGCGGCGGCACCGAAAACATCGTCTTCCAGGCCTTAAGCCTCAACCCGGGAGCCAGCTCCCGCAGCGCTTCCGTGTCTCTGTTTATTAACGGTTCCACATTGAATTTCAAAGTGTTGCAGGAGCCGGGCATACCTGCCGAAGGCTTCAACACCGCCGGCCCGGGCCTCTACAACTACGACTGCGCCGGCAGCAATATAGCATACGACAGATACCGCCACCAGACCGCTGTCATAAGTGGAAGCGGGCGCAAGTTCCGCCTCATCTCCCCCTTCGACGGCACCTTCATGGAATTCAGCGGCCTTCCCGAAGAGTACGCAATCGGGCAGAGCGTCACCTTTACGCTCATCCAGAATTTCACCACTTCCCTCTCGTCCGTGGCGGAAGTCACCGCCACCGTGGCAGGGGTGGACGACGAGGCCGTGCGCCTGGTTGACGGCAAGATAAGAGGCTATGTAATAGGGAGATGACGCCATGAGAAAGATTCTTGCCACGCTCCTTCTGCTCGCCCTCGCCGGCGCATCCGCCCTTGCCGTTCCCGCAAGGCAGGGGAGTTTCACCCTCACGCAGCCTGACGGCAGCACCGTCACCGCATGGCAGCACGGCGACGAGTATCTGCACTGGATGACCGACGCATCGGGCAGAATCCTCATCAGGGGCGGCGACGGCTTCTACCGCAGCTCGTTCACCAAGGCTCCCTCCTGGCCGGACATCCAAAAGGCGCAGGCGCGGCGAGAGAAGAACGGCATCCGCCGCAGCCCGATCAATTCGGGCGAGAAGAAATTCCTGGTGCTGCTCGTCGAGTTCAGCGACCTCTCCTTCACCGTCAAGTCGCCCAAGACCGCATTCGGCAACATGCTCAACAAGGAGGGCTATTCCGAAAACGGGGGCACCGGGTCGGTGAAAGACTATTTTGTAGAAAATTCCGGCGGCAAGTTCACCCCGACTTTCGATGTGATCGGCCCCGTAAAGGTCTCGAAGAAAGCTGCTTACTACGGCGCCAACGACGATGACGGGAACGACATGCACGCCGCGGAGCTGTTCGCGGAGGCCTGTTCCCTCGCCCATGTGAAGAGTCTCGTGACCTTCTCCGACTACGACAACGACGCCGACGGCGTCATCGACAACATCTTCTTCTATTACGCCGGCCACGACGAGGCCGAGGGGGGCGGCGAAGACTGCATCTGGCCGCACGCCTCCAGCCTTGCCTGGAACTACGGCGACGTGGTCTACGACGGGGTGACGCTCGGCGCATACGCCTGCTCGGCGGAGCTCCGGGGCTCCTCCGGATCGAGCATGTGCGGGATCGGCACCTACTGCCACGAATTCGGCCACGTGCTTGGACTGCCCGACTTCTACGACACCGACTACGAGGAGAACGGCAGCGGAGGCGGCCTGTACTCGTTCTCGCTCATGAGCCACGGCTGCTACAACAACGACGGCCGCACTCCCCCGTACCTGAACGCGGAGGAGCGCTGCATGATGGGCTGGATGCAGATGCCAGGTTTCTGGGCCGAAGGGACGGTAAGCCTGAGCGGAATCCAGAACAACACGGCGGGGCGCCTCCCCACCAACAACGACAATGAATACTATCTTTTCGAGGCCCGCGACGGCACCGGCTGGGACAAGTACATAGGCAGCGCAGCCGAGGGGCTGGTGATTTACCACGTGGACAAGTCGCACAACATCGTGGGCGGCAAGACCGCGGCGGCCCTGTGGGCAAGCGGCTATTCCATAAACGCTTACGCCGACCACGAATGCTTCCGCGTAGTCGTCTCCGACCCGGCGAAATACCACCAGGACAACGTCTACTACATCAGGTACATCGTGTTTCCCGGAGCTTCGCTGGTCAGGAGCTTCTCCGACAAGACCGACCCGGCCATGCTGGCCTGGGACGGCGGCGGCACCGGCTTCGGGGTGAGCAAGATAAACTACTCCGACCACAAGGTGTCGCTCACGGTCAAAAAGAGCGGCACCCGCCGGGTGTTCGGCACGATTACCGACACCGACGGGGCGCCGGTCCAGGGAGCTAGCGTATACGTGAGCGGCAATTCCGGGAGTTCTTCGCCGGCGGCCGGGATGCCGCGCATGAGCCCGCGCTCCAAGGCGGTCGGCTCCGCGGTCACCACCGACAAGCAGGGCGGGTATGTGGTGGACATCGAAGACGGCACCGGCGACACCTTCACCATCCACGCGAAAAAGGAGGGATTCCGGGAGACGACAAAGACCTTCGAGCTGCCCGTCGGGAGCCTGCGGCTCGACCTCGTCCTCTACGGAAGCATAGAACCCGAGATAGCGGAAATCAAGCGCTACCAGAGTGTGAACACGGTTGTCGGGTATGGAGAAAATACCACAACCTACATGTTTGCAGCCAAGTTTACTCCCGACTTATTGAAAGACCATGTCGGGAAGGTTTTCAAGAGCATTAATTTCCTTTTGGGGGGAGACAGGGCCACCGAAGTGTACGCCTTCATAGACTTCGGAGCCACCCGTAAAATCTGGAAGAAGGTCACGGCTCCGGTGTTCAACCAGTCCTCCTCGCTCACGAATTTCAACCGCGTGGACGTGTCTTCCGAGGGGCTGAAAGTGCCCGCGAACACCACGGTCTACATAGGCTATGCGGTGAAGGATCTGGCCTGGGGGCCGGACGATTTTTACTACACCTACAACGTCGCCATCGACTACCCCGGCTCTCCGGGCGGCGGGCTCATCGACTACTTCTCTTCGGAGGGCAGCTCCGACTGGGGCGAGATCGCCGACGGGCAGGGGAATTACTACGACATTATCGTGAGCGCCACGGTGGAGCAGTCGAACGTGGAGTTCAGCGAGTACGGCCTGCACTACATCGACAACCCCGGCAAGGGGGCGCTCTACAATCCCGGCGACATTTTCAATCTGAGGCTCCGTTCCACCGACGCGGCGGAGCAGCCCGCCCTGGTGGAGTGGTACTTCGACGGCAAGAAGCAGGACGGCGATGCAGTGACGCTCTCCGCTTCGGGCGACCACACGGTGAGCGCCGTCCTTACCTACGGCAACGGCGACACTGAAACACTGAAATGTGTAATAGGGGTTAGGTAAAAATCTTTACAGCTTGTAATAAAGGCTCAGTATCCACGCGAAGGTCCGGCGCGGCACTATTTTCTTTACCCAGACCGAAAGCTTCTGGAGGAAGCTCGCGATGATTTTGTTGTAGGGCGGGTTCTTTTTCCTGATTATGTCGGAAACTTTCCCGGCCAGGAATTCGGGCTTGAGGCCGTTGTTCTCGTCGTGCTCGATGCTTGCGAGGGAACGGGCGTAGTTGGGATAGGCCGCCGCGACCTCGGGGCCGCTCACGCTCTTGCGGCTGGCGGTGAAATTGGTGGAGAAATCGCCCGGCTCGATGACGGTGACGCTCACTCCGGTGCCGCGGAGTTCGAGCCTCAGGGCCTCGCAGTAGCCCTCGATGGCGAACTTGCTGGCAGAGTAAACCCCCTGGAAGGGAAGCCCCATGAGGCCGCCTATCGAGCTGACGCAGATTATCTTGCCCGAGCCCTGGCTGCGCATCGCGGGCACCACGAAGTGGAGGAAGCGCACCATTCCCATCCAGTTCACGTCCATCTGGGTCGCGGCGTCTTCGAGCGAAGTGAATTCGAGCGGACCGCCGATGCCCATGCCGGCGTTGTTGATGAACACGTCGATGCGGCCCTCGGCAGAGAGCACCTGCTTTACCGCCGCCTCCACCTGGGCGGCGTCGGTAGCGTCGCATTTGATGTAGGTGATGCCCGGAACGGGGTTGTTGCAGTGGCGGTGGGTGCCGTAAACGGTGTGGCCTTCGGAAGCGAGCTTTACAGCCATAGCGCGGCCGAACCCGCTGGTGATGCCTGTGATGAGAATAATCATATCGGGTTGATTTTTAAATACTTACTTGCCACGGAAGTGCCTTCTGGTGAAGACGTACTCCGCTCGGGGGGCCTCCTCCCCGGCATCGGCCGCGGCCTCGATGGCTCTGCGGTCGGGCACTATCCCCTCGCCGAGCAGGTCCATCTCCATCGCCTGCAGCTCGCGGGAAGCCGCGTTGAGCCGCTTCTGGAGTTCGGGCAGCTCCGCCTCCATTCCGGCGATTTCTTCCGAGAGGAATTTCTTTTCCTCGCCGGAAGCCACGGCGTAGCGGTTCCGCATGGCTTCGATCTGGCGGTTGGTGCGGGTGAACCGGCCCTTGAGCCGGCGCACCTCCAGCACCTTGTCGGCATATTCTTTGGTTGCCGGGTCGGCGCCGTCGGTGGCCAAGGCTTCCTTCCCCCGCTCGGAGTCGGGCGTCAGGCTGCAGATTTCCCGCAGCTCCGCTGCGCTTGACACGCTCCGGTGCACGGGCATCACGTCGTATTCGAGCACATACACGTTCACGCTGTCTTCGGGGCATTCACGGTTGGACGCGAAAATAGTGTGGCGCCCGTCGGGAGTGTTGACGAGCAGGAAGTCGTCGGCGGGCGACGAATACGGGAAGCCGAGGTTGACCGGGTCTCCCCATTTCTTGGCTTTCGGGTCCCACTCGCAGCTGTACAGGTCGTACCCTCCCACCCCGAAAAGGCCGCAGGAAGAGAAGTAGAGCTTGTTCCCGCTTATCATGGGATAGATTTCCCCCTTGCCGGAAGCGAAGGGAAGGGCTGCCGGGAAAGTCCAGGCGGTATCTTCGAAATGGGTTTCGAGTATGGTGCGGACGCCGGAGGTGTCGATTCCGGAATAATAGAACCGGATGGCGTCTTCCGGAGCGTAGGTGGCTTCGCTGAAGCGGCCTCCGAGCCGGTCGAGTTCGTTGGGGGCGGGCACCCAGGTGCTGTCGCGGAGCGGATAATAAAGGAAGAAATCCTTCAGCGAAAAGCGCCTGCGGGCCACCACGCGGGGTTTGTAGCAGAAATCAGCCATGTTGCGGCCGTTCACGCTGTGGATTATGAGCTCTTCGATTTGTGCGCGAAGGAGCGAATCCCGCGTGCGCGTCTGCGCAAGTCTATAGGTGTTGATGGCTTCGGTGAATTCGTAGGCGAGATGATGGTCTTCCGCCTCGAGACAGATGAGATCCAGCTCCGAAAGGTGGGCCGGCACCTCGAGAGTGGTGTCGGGAGCGAAGGCTAAAAACGCCGCAATCAGTGCCGAAAGTATCATAATCAGGCCACAAAGTTAAGAAATAACCTTCATAAAATTTCTTTTAGCGAAAAAAATACTAACTTTGCCAGCTATTTACGACTTATAATTAAAAATTATACAAATTATGCAAAACAAAGGTGCAATCAGATTAGTGGCGATCCTGCTTGTTTTGGCCTGCCTCTGGCAGCTTTCATTCACCCTTGTTACCTCCATCTACAACAACAAGGCAAAGAAAGTCGCTGAAAAGGAAGTGCGGGCTGCAGAGCAGAGCGCCGCGTTCGCAAACATCCCCGAAGTCGACAGGGCATTTTATCTCGACTCCCTCCGCAAGGCTGCGGAAAGGGCCTACACCGATTCCATCAGTACCGAAAAGGTTTATCTGGGCTATACCTTCAAGGACGTGCGCGCCAAGGAAATCAACCTCGGCCTCGACCTTAAAGGCGGTATGAACGTGATGCTGCAGGTGCAGCTCCAGGACCTTGTAAAGGCTCTTTCAGGGAACAATACCACTCCCGTGTTCACCCAGGCGCTCGAGCTCGCCAAGCAGCGCAGCGTCAACTCCCAGTCCGACTACATCACCCTCTTCGCAGACGCGTGGAAGGAAGTGTCCGGCGGCCAGAGGCTTTCCCAGATTTTCGGAACCTACGAAATGAGGGACCGCATCAAGCCCGAAAGCACTGACGAAGAAGTCATCAAGGTCATCAGGAACGAGGCCGAAAGCGCCCTCTCCAACTCCTTCAACGTGCTCCGCAACCGTATCGACCGCTTCGGCGTCACCCAGCCCAGCATCCAGAGGCTTGGCAACACCGGCCGCATCCTGGTCGAGCTGCCCGGCGTCAAGGAGCCCGAGCGCGTGCGCAAGCTGCTCCAGGGCACCGCGTCCCTCGAGTTCTGGACAACCTTCGACAACAGCGAAATCTATCCTTATCTTGTCCAGGCAAACCAGCTCATCGCGCAGATGCAGTCGGCCGACGAGCCCGCAGCGGAGGAAGCTGCTGCCGAAGCCGCCGAAAAGGACATCGTGGCTGAAGAGCTCGCCGCCCAGGAAGACAACAGCGCCGACCTGCAGGCCTACCGCAAGGCCAACCCGCTGTTCGCAGTGCTCCAGCCTTCCCAGGCCCGCGGCAACGCCTGCATAGGCTACGCCACCGCGGCCGACACCGCAGCCGTCAACCGCTACCTCGCCATCCCGCAGGTGGCTGAAATCTTCCCGAGCGAACTCCGCCCCATGTGGACGGTCAAGCCCAGCAAGTTCTTCACCGGCGCGGAGTATTATGAACTCGTCGCCATCAAGGCCGACTCCCGCGACGGACAGGCTCCCCTCGACGGTTCTTCCGTGACCGACTCCCGCGTGTCCTACGACAACGGCAAGGGCGGCTCCCCCAGCGTCAACATGACCATGAACGCCGAGGGCGCCAACACCTGGGCCCACCTCACCAAGGACAACATCGGCAAGCAGGTCGCCATCGTGCTCGACGGCACCGTGTACTCCTACCCCACCGTCAACAGTGAAATCACCGGAGGATCCTCAGTCATCACCGGCGATTTCAGCGTGGAAGAGGCCACCGACCTTACCAACGTGCTCAAGAGCGGCAAGCTTCCCGCCCCCGCCACCATCGTGCAGGAGCAGGTCGTAGGTCCGTCTCTGGGTGCAAAGTCGATCAAGGACGGCATGATCTCCTTCATCATCGGCTTCATCCTGGTGCTCATCTACATGCTCGTATTCTACCGCGGCGCGGGTGTGGCTGCCGACATAGCCCTTATCACCAACGTGGTGCTCCTGTTCGGCACCCTCGCCTCCTTCGGAGCCGTGCTCACCCTGCCTGGTATCGCCGGTCTGGTGCTGACGCTGGGTATGGCAGTCGACGCGAACGTCATCATCTATGAGCGCATCAAGGAAGAGCTCAAGGCGGGCAAGGGCCTCAGCAAGGCCGTCGAAGACGGTTACCGCAACGCTTACTCCGCCATCATCGACGGTCAGCTGACCACCCTCCTCACCGGTATCATCCTGTTCTTCTTCGGCAGCGGTCCGGTCAAGGGCTTCGCCACCACCCTCATCATCGGTATCATCACCTCCGTGCTCACCGCCATCTTCATCTCGCGCCTCATCATCGACGCGCGGATCAAGAAGGGCAAGAACGTCACCTTCGAGAGCAACTGGAGTTCCAAGTTCCTCAAGAACACCCATGTCGACTTCATCAGCGGCCGCAAGTGGTCCTACATCATCTCCGGCTGCCTCATCCTCATCGCAATCGGCAGCATGGCGTTCAAGGGCTTCACCTACGGTGTCGATTTCACCGGAGGCCGCACCTACGTGGTCCGCTTCGACCAGCCCGTCACGGCTGAAGATGTCCGCGCAGCCGTGAACGACGTATTCGAGGCCGCGGCCGTGGCCGATCCCAACGTGAAGGGATCCTCCGCCGAGGTCAAGCAGTTCGGCGGCGACTCCCAGATGAAGATCACCACCGCCTACAAGGTGGACATCGACGATTCCGCGGTCGACACCGAAATCGAAGGCATGCTCTACCAGGCCCTCAAGGGCTTCTTCGTGGAAGACATGACGCAGAGCCAGTTCGTGAGCACGCTCGACAACCCGAACGGTATCATTTCTTCCGACAAGGTCGGCGCCAGCATCGCATCCGACATCAGGCGCGACGCCATCATCGCCCTCATCCTGGCCCTCATCGTGATCTTCGCCTACATCGCCCTGAGGTTCCGCGGATGGGCATGGGGCCTGGGCGGCGTCGTGTCGCTCGCCCACACCGCGATCATCATCATCGGCTTCTTCTCGCTGTTCAGCGGCATCCTGCCGTTCAACCTCGACGTCGACCAGACGTTCATCGCGGCCATCCTTACAATCATAGGTTACGCCATCAACGACAACGTGGTTATCTTCGACCGAATCCGCGAGATGCGCACCCTGCATCCCAACGCAGACTTCAAGGAAACCACCAACGCCGCGCTCAATGCAACCCTCACCCGTACGGTGAACACCTCCATTTCCACGCTGCTTCCTATGCTGGCGATCGCGATCTTCGGCGGTGAGAGCATCCGCGGCCTGTCGGTGGCCCTCTGCCTCGGCGTCATCATCGGAACTTACGCCTCCATCATGATCGGCACCCCCATCATGTACGACACCACCATGAGTCGTCTGAAGAAGGCTGCCTCCGTCAAGAAGGCCGGCAAGTAAACGTTTATTCACGAATATTTAAGGCTCCGACGTCAAAACCGTCGGAGCTTTTTCGTATATTTGTACCTATGTCGTTCGTTCATCTTCACGTCCATACGCAGTATTCCGTCCTCGACGGGCTTTCCAACATCGAAAAGCTCTTCCAGAGGGCCGAGGAGCTGGGCATGCCCGGTCTCGCCATCACCGACCACGGCAACATGTACGGGGTGAAGGAGTTCTACGACGTGGCAAAGAAGCACCCGCGGGTGAAGCCAATATTCGGGTGCGAGGTGTACGTCACCCGCCATTTCGACCACACCCTCAAGGACCCCCAGCACAAGGCGTATTACCACCTCATCCTGCTGGCCAAGAACGAAACCGGCTACCACAACCTCATGAAGCTCGTCTCGTTCGGGCACATCGAGGGTTTCTACTACCGCCCCCGCATCGACCACGAACTCCTCGAGAAATATCACGAGGGCCTCATCTGCTCGAGCGCCTGCCTCGCCGGGGAAATCCCCCAGGACATCATCGCGGGCGACATCGACGCGGCCGAAAAGGCCATCGAGTGGCACAAGAGCCTCTTCGGCGAAGACTATTACCTGGAAGTGATGCTCCACAAGACGGAGGTGCCCGGCCTTTCAGACGAGCTGTACGAAAAGCAGAAGCTCTACACCGAAAAGATTTTCGAGCTAGGCGCCGCCCACGGAGTGAAGGTCATCGCCACCAACGACGCCCATTTCGTCCGCAAGGAAGACGGTCCGGTGCACGACAGGCTCATCTGCCTCACCACCAACGCCAACGTATCCGACCCGGGGCGATTGCGCTACACCCAGCAGGAATACCTCAAGAGCGAGGACGAAATGCAGGCGCTCTTCCCCACTCATCCCGAGGCCCTGGCCAACACCCTCGAAATCCTGGACAAGGTGGAGCACATCGAAATCAACCGGGGCCATGTGCTGCCCAAGTTCGAGCTGCCCGCCGACTTCCTCAAAGACATCGACACCTACCTTGAAAAGTACAAGGACATCATAGCCGAAGGGGCCTACGAGGAGCGCCGCGACCACGGGGTGATCATAGAAAAGACCCCGCGCAGCGAGGAATTCCGCAATTCGGTGGCCTACCTGTGCCATCTCACCTACCTGGGCGCGGAAAAGCGCTACGGCAGCCCCCTCGATCCCAAAATCGCCGAGAGGATAGAGTTCGAGCTCAAGACCGTCTCGCACATGGGCTTCCCCGACTACTTCCTCATAGTCCAGGACTTTATAAACTGGGCCAAGAACAACGGGGTGTCGGTGGGTCCGGGGCGCGGCAGCGCCGCAGGTTCGGTTGTGAGCTACTGCCTGCGCATCACCAACCTCGACCCTCTCCGGTACGACCTGCTGTTCGAGCGTTTCCTCAATCCCGAAAGGATCAGCATGCCCGACATCGACGTGGACTTCGACGACGAGGGCCGCTACCGCGTGATTCAATATGTGCAGGACCGCTACGGCAAAGACCACATCTCCCATGTGATAACCTTCGGCACCATGGCCGCAAAGGGTTCGGTAAAGGACGTGGCGCGCATCAGCGGCCTGCCCCTGAGCGAGTCTGAAAGGCTCACGAAGATGATTCCCGACCGCGCCTTCGTGGTCCGCGAAAACGGCTCCGACGTCGAAAAGAAGCCCACCCTGGCCAACTGCATCAAGTATCTGCCCGACCTTAAAAAGGAGTACGAATCAGGCTCCGACCTTGTAAAGGAAGTTCTCGGCTACGCCATGCAGCTCGAAGGCTGCGTGCGCCAGACGGGCATCCACGCGTGCGCCATGATTATCGGCCGCGGCAATCTCACCGACTACATCCCCATCTCGCTCGGAGTCGACAAGGGCACCGGGCAGGAGGTGTGGGTGAGCCAGTTCGAAGGATCCCAGATCGAAGACGTGGGCATGCTCAAGATGGATTTCCTGGGCCTCAAGACGCTCAGCATCATAGACCGGGCGCTCGCGCTGATAAAAAAGCGTTTCGGCAGGGACATCGACATTGAAAGCATCCCCATCGACGACAAGAAGGTGTACGAACTCTACTCGCGCGGCGACACCAAGAGCGTGTTCCAGTTCGAATCTTCCGGCATGAAGGAATGGCTCATAAGGCTCCACCCCGAGCGCTTCGAGGACCTCATAGCAATGAACGCCCTCTACCGCCCCGGCCCCATGGATTACATCCCCCAATTCGTGAACCGCAAGACGGGGGCCGAGAAAATCACCTACGATCTCCCCGAAATGGAGAATATCCTCGAGGAAACCTACGGCGTCACGGTGTACCAGGAACAGGTGATGCGCATTTCGCAGGCAGTGGCCGGCTTCTCGCGCGCCAAGGCGGACGCCCTCCGCAAGGCCATGGGCAAGAAAAAGAAAGACATTCTCGACGGCCTCAAGAAAGACTTCATGGAGGGCGCGCTCTCGGCCGGGCACGACTCCAAGGTGCTGGAGAAAATCTGGAGCGACTGGGAGGCCTTCGCGAAATACGCCTTCAACAAGAGCCACGCCGCCTGCTATGCGTGGGTGAGCTACCAGACCGCCTGGATAAAAGCCCATTATCCCTCGGAATTCCAGGCCTCCAATCTCACCCAGCAGAGCGCCGACATGGACGAGATGAAGGAGATAATGGCCGACTGCAAGAAGGGCGGCATCAAGGTGCTCAACCCCGACGTGAACGAGTCCGACCGCGATTTCTCCGTCAACCATAGCGGCGACATCCGCTTCGGCCTCAGCGGGCTCAAGGGCTTCGGATCCAACATAGTCGACGCCATCATCGCAGAGCGCGGGCGCGAAGGCAACTATGCCGACGTGTTCGATTTCATGGAGAGGCTGGGCGGCACCGTCAACCGCAAGTCCCTCGAAACCCTCGTCTATGCCGGAGCCTTCGACTCCTTCGGCTACAGGCGCACCCAGTTCTTCTCGCCCGGAAAGAGCGGCGAACTGTTCATCGACGAGCTGGTCCGCTACGCCGAGCTCTTCCGGAACGACACCGTGTCGGCCGCAGGATCGCTCTTCGGCGACATGGAGGAGATGAAGCCCCGGCGGCCGGAGATGCCCCCCGCAGTCGGGGAGGAAGACACCCTCGCCGTACTGCAAAAGGAAAAGGAGTTCGTCGGGATGTATCTCAGCGCCCATCCGCTCGATCGCTATGCCTTTGAAATAGAAAACTTTACCACCTGCAAGCTGGCGAACCTGCAGGAAACCATAGACGACTGCGAAAAGCAGAACAAAACCGCCCGCGCGGCGGTGGCCGGCATCGTCACCGACGTCAAGAACCTCATCACCAAGCAGGGCAAGAGCGGTGCGCGCATCACCCTCGAAGATTACAGCAGCACCTTCGAAATAGCCCTCTTCGGGCAGGACTACGAGGCCTACATCCCCTACATGCAGCTCCATTCGCAGCTCTTCATCGAGGGTGAAATAGCTCCCCGTTTCCGCCCCAGGCAGGAAGACGCAGCCGCCGGCAAAAAAGTAAACTATACGCTCAAAATCAAGAAGATAAGCATGCTCGGCAACATCAGCGACAAGCTCCTGAAGGCTTTCTCGCTGAACCTCTACACTTCGAGCCTCACACCCGCCTTCCGCAGGGAGCTGGAAAAGGTGCTGAAGGATTATCCGGGCTCCACGCGCCTCGGGGTGAATCTCTACGACACTGCTTCGGGATACCGCATAGAGATGTACTCGAAGAAGTTCCAGGTCACCGTGTGCCAGGACCTTCTCCTCGCCCTCGAAAATCTGGGCGTAAGTTATTCGGTAATCAAATAGTTTCGTCCGGCCAGCCCTGGGCCCGGAGGGGAAGTTCCGCCCCGCCGGGGGCCACCAGCACCGTTCCAGCCTCGCTCAGGGCCAGATGGCCTATGACGTCGAAAGTCTGAAAGTCGCGCCGGAACTTTTCGGCCTGCAGGATGGGCACCGCGATCAGCAGCTGGAAGTCTTCCCCGCCGTTCATGGCGGCTGAAACCGGGTCGATGTTGAACTTTTCCCCGAGGGAGAAGCTGTTTCCCTCGAAGGGGATGCGCTCGGCGTACACCTTGGCCCCGAGGCCGGTGCTTCGCGAAATGCGCTTGACCGCGTCGGAAAGCCCCTTTGTGACGAGCACCGCGGCGCTGGGATAGATGTCGTCCTCTTCCAGGGCCTTCACTATGTTCGGGGAGAGCTCGGGATGGAGGTACGCGCCCACGAACATCCGGTATTTTTCCATCTCTTCGGAAGCCTCGGAGGCGCCGTTCTCGAAGCGGGCCCTTTCCTTTTCGAGCACCTGTAGTCCGAGGTAGGCGGCCCCGAGCCTCCCGCTCACGCAGAGCAGGTCCTTGCTTGCGGGCCCGGGGGTGCTGTGCTCGGTGAGAGCCTTTCTCTTTCCCGAAGCCGACACACTGATACACAGGCCGTTGCGCGAAGGCTGAAGGTCCAGCGAGACGTCGCTGTAGCCGTATTCCCCGGCGGCGGCGACAATCCCGCTCCAGAGCTCCTGCACCTGCGGGTAATCGAGCTTGGCGCTCACGCCCAGTACGACCGAGAGGGCCACGGGGTGCATCATCTGCGCGAAAAGTTCCCCCGTAACCTCGACCACGGCCTTGTAGCCCAGGTGCTTGAGCGGGAAATACACCAGGTTGAAGTCGACCCCTTCGGTCAGCAGACGGTGCGCCGAACTCCCGAAGGGTTTGAAGGGAGTGCCCCCGTAAAGACGGCGGAGGGCCTCCTGCATGCCGATTTCAGAGAATTTTTCTTCCATTTAGAGGTTGCGCAGCAGGTTGTTGAGATTCACTTTGCTGTCGATGCGCTCGCGCAGGGTGGCGATGGGCACGCGCTCCTGGGCCATGGTGTCGCGGTCGCGGATGGTGACGCAGCCGTCTTCAAGGGAATCGTGGTCGACGGTGACGCAGAACGGGGTACCGATGGCGTCCTGCCTGCGGTAGCGGCGGCCGATGGTGTCTTTCTCTTCGTACTGGCAGGCGAAGTCGTACTTGAGCAGGTTCATGACCTCCCTGGCCTTGAGCGTGAGGCGCTCGTCGGTCTTGAGCAGGGGCAGGACCGCCACCTTGACCGGTGCGAGCGGCGCTGGAATGCGTAGCACCACGCGGCTTTCCCCGCCCTCAAGCTGCTCGACGGTGTAGGCGTGGGAGAGCACAGTAAGGAACATGCGGTCCACGCCGATCGAGGTCTCGACGCAGTAGGGGGTGTATTTTTCGCCCGTTTCGGGGTCGAAATACTGCAGGTTGCGGCCGCTGAGCTTCTGGTGGTTGCCCAGGTCGAAGTCGGTGCGGGAATGGATGCCTTCGAGCTCCTTGAAGCCGAAGGGGAACTTGAACTCGATGTCGCAGGCGGCATTGGCGTAGTGGGCGAGCTTTTCGTGGTCGTGGAAGCGGTAGTTCTCCGCACCCATGCCAAGGTTCTCGTGCCATTTGAGCCGCTGTTCCTTCCAGTAATTGAACCATTCCATCTCGGTGCCTGGCTTGCAGAAGAATTCCATCTCCATCTGCTCGAACTCGCGCATGCGGAAGATGAACTGGCGCGCCACCACCTCGTTGCGGAAGGCCTTGCCAATCTGGGCCATGCCGAAGGGAATCTTCATGCGGCCCGTCTTCTGCACGTTGATGTAGTCGACAAAGATGCCCTGTGCGGTTTCAGGCCTGAGATAAATGGTGCTGGAGTCGTCTCCCGCCGCGCCGAACTGTGTGCTGAACATGAGGTTGAACTGCCTCACGTCGGTCCAGTTCCTGGTACCGGAAATGGGGTCTACGATGCCGCAGTCGAGGATGATCTGCTTGTATTCGGCGAAGTCGTTCGCGGCCTCAGCGGCCATGTAACGCCCGTGAATCGCGTCGTATTTGGCCTTTTCGCGGAGCACGTTGGGGTTGGTGGCGCGGAACTGCTCCTCATTGAAGGATTCGCCGAAGCGCTTGCGGCCCTTTTCCACCTCCTTGTCGATTTTCTCTTCGATCTTGCCCAGATAATCTTCGATGAGATTGTCGGCGCGGTAGCGCTTCTTGCTGTCCTTGTTGTCGATGAGAGGGTCGTTGAAGGCCGCGACGTGGCCGCTTGCAACCCAGGTCTTGGGGTGCATGAATATGGCCGCGTCGATGCCCACGATGTTCTCGTGGAGACGGGTCATGGCGTCCCACCAGTATTTCTTGATGTTGTTCTTGAGTTCGACGCCCATCTGGCCGTAGTCGTAAACCGCCGCCAGGCCGTCATAGATTTCGCTGCTCGGGAAAATGAAGCCGTACTCCTTGCAATGTGCAACCAGTACCTTGAAAAGTTCGTCCTGTGTCATAAGATTGCAAAGATAGTTATTTCCTTTGAATTGCTATATTTGTGATATGAAAGACATTGCATCTCTGGTCGCCGGGCAGAGGGAATTCTTCAGGAGCGGAAAGACCCTCGACATCCAATGGCGCAAGGAACAGCTCCGGGCACTTCTCTCCGCCCTCAAAGCCGGCGAACAGGCACTGTATGACGCCCTCTGGCAAGACCTCCACAAGAGCGAATCCGAGGCTTATCTGTGTGAAATAAGCGTAGTTACGGGCGAAATCAAGGAGGCGCTCGCACGTCTCGACAAATGGGCGGCGCCAAGGCGGGCCTCTACGCCGGTGACGCACTTTCCCGCTTCGAGCAAGGTGGTTTCCGAGCCGCTGGGGAACACGCTCATCATCTCTCCCTGGAACTACCCCGTCACGCTGCTGCTGTGCCCCCTCGTTGGAGCCATCAGCGCCGGCTGCACCGCGGTCCTCAAGACTTCGCCCTATGTGCCCAACGTCAGCCGCGTGCTGGAGCGGATGATAGGGGAAGCGTTTCCCGAAGATTATATCGTTGTGGTAGAAGGACATAGGGACGTCAATGAAAAGTTGCTCGAGCAGCGCTGGGACCTTGTCTTCTTCACCGGCAGCCCGTCGCTCGGCAGGACTGTGATGGCCGCGGCTGCGAAGAATCTCACCCCGGTGGTGCTGGAACTCGGGGGCAAGAGCCCCTGCATCGTGAACAAGGACGCCGATATCGCCCTCGCCTCAAAGCGCATCGCCTGGGGAAAGACGCTCAACTGCGGGCAGACCTGCATCGCTCCCGACTATCTGCTCATCCATTCATCGGTGGCGGAGGAGTTCACCGAAGCCTTCAGGAAGGCGGTCCGCCAGCTCCACGGCAAAAAGGTGCAGAAGTCCAAAAACTACGTGAGGATGGTCTCCGAAAAGGCCTACGAGAGGGTGAAAGCCTATCTCGGCGAGGGGATGGCCGTGGTAGGGGGAGGCTTCGACGACAGCGAGCGCTACATCGAGCCCACGCTGCTTTCCGGAATGGACGAAGACTCCGCGGTGATGACCGAAGAAATCTTCGGCCCGGTCCTTCCCATGCTGACTTTCAGCGACTTGCAGTATGTCAAGGACTTTATAAACAAGCGCGAGAAGCCGCTTGCCCTCTACTATTTCGGAAACGAAAAGGATGGCGCCGACATCATCCGCCACACTTCCAGCGGCGGCGCCTGCATCAACGACGTCATCATGCATTTCGCCAACCGCAACATCCCCTTCGGAGGCGTGGGCAATTCGGGCATGGGGCGTTATCACGGCCGCGACACTTTCGACGCTTTCTCGCACAAGCGCTCGGTCCTCATTTCCAAAACCTGGCTCGACCTTCCCTTCCGCTACATGCCCTACAAGGGTATAGGGCTGATAAAAAAGGTCCTGAAATAATTATTACAGAACCTCATCGAGGAGCGGCCGCACAAAGGCGCGCCCTTCCACCTGCGGGTGGGGAATCTTGAGTTCGGGGGTGTCCAGCACAACCGATCCTCCCGGAGAGGAGGAAGCGCTGCGCACCGGACAGTAAAGCAGAATGTCGATGTCGATTATCCTGTCGTGGTACACGCGGGTGCCGTCGGGGCGGAACTCCGGCCGCTCGCAGCGTCCCATACCGCGCTCTATGGCCTTGCATATCCGGAGTACGGTAGCAGGGCGGCGGCGCGTGCGGTAGCGGACGACGCAGTTGAGAAACGCCGGGCCGTCGAAGCCTACAGCCTCTGTCTCAATGATTTGAGAAACCGCTTCAGGCTTTCCGAAATGCCCTTCCAGGGCATACATGGCCTTCGCAAGATTGGCCTTGCGGTCTCCAAGGTTGGTGCCGAGCAGAAGAAATACGGAGGGCATTACAGTTCGGGGTCCATTCCAAGGGCCACGCGGGCTTCGTCGCTGAGCAGGCTCTGGTCCCACACGGGCTCGAAGACGAGTTCGATTTCGCAGGATTTCACGCCGGGGGTCATCTCCACGTTGCGGCGCACTTCGTCGATCACCTCGTCGGCCATGGGACAGTTGGGCGCAGTGAAGGTCATCTTGATGTAAACCTCATGGGCCTTGTTGATGTTGAGTTCGTAGATGAGGCCCAGGTCGTAGATATTCACCGGGATTTCGGGGTCGTACACCTGTTTGAGAGCGAGCACCACGGCTTCGTAAAGGGGTGCCAGTTCTTTTATGTCTTCGGGTGTAAGAACTTGATTGTCAGGCATATCGCTCCGCCTCCGCACGGATGGTGGCAATCATTGACGCAAGGCCGTTCGCCCTTGTGGGGGAGAGGTTCTCCCTAAGCCCTATCTGCTCCACGAAAGCGAAGTCGTCCGCCGCGATTTCCGCCGGCGTGCGGCCCGAATAAACGTTTATCAACAGTGAAATTATGCCTTTCGTGATGATGGCGTCGGAATCGGCCCGGAACACCAGGACGCCGTCCGAGAAGGAGGTGTCGAGCCATACTCGCGACTGGCAGCCCTTGATGAGGCGGTCTTCGGTCTTGAGTTCTTCCGGAAGGGGATTGAGATTCTTGCCCAGGTCGATGAGGTACTCGTATTTGTCGAGCCACTCGTCGAGCATGGCGAAATCCTGTATCACTGAAGCCTTTGCGTCGTTTAACGTGTCCATTGGTTATGTGATTATGCTTTTAACATTCTGACGGCCCTTTTCAGGCATTCCACGAAGTATTCGGCCTCGCCTAGGGTGTTGTACGGGGCGAAGGAGGCCCTCAGCATGCCGCTCACGCCGAAGCGGCCCATCAGGGGTTCGGCGCACATCTGCCCGGAACGCACCGCAATTCCCATCTTGTCCAGAATCAGGGCCATGTCTTCGTGGTGGGCCCCCTCGACCGTGAAGGAGAACAGCGGAATCTTCCTGGCCGGATCGTCGGGAACGCCGTACAGCCGGAGCCCTCCGATTTTCAGCAGAGCCTCCTGCATATAGGCGATAATCTTTTCTGTTTCAGACAGTTGCGCCACTTCGCGGGCAAACTCGAAAGCCGGCTTGAGGGTGGGCACGCCCGCCATGTTCTGCGTGCCGGCCTCGAACTTGCGCGGAACCGGGGCGAAGGTGCTTCCCGACCATTTCACGGTGTCTATCATTTCGCCGCCGCCCATGTACGGGGGCATCTGCTCCAGCAGCTTCCCCCGGCCCCAGAGCACGCCCGTTCCCGGAGCTGCATACAGCTTGTGCCCCGAGAAAACATAAAAGTCGGCCCCCAGGGCGCTGACGTCCGTTTTGCAGTGAACCACTCCCTGCGCACCGTCCAGCACCAGCAGGCAAGCTTTTTCGTGGCAGAGGGCGGCAATCTCACTCACGGGATTCACCACCCCGAGCACATTCGACACCTGGGCGATGCAGCAGATTTTAGTCTTTCTCCCAAGCAGCCCGGGGAGTTCTTCAAGGCGGAGTTCGCCCTTGTCGTTTATAGGTAGAACCTTGATTTTCAAACCTTTACGCTGCGCAAGGAACTGCCAGGGGAGAATGTTCGAATGGTGCTCGGCCTCACCAATGATTATTTCGTCGCCCTCATTCAGGAAGCCCTTCATTTCGCCCAAGGAGAACGCCACGAGGTTGAGCCCCTGTGTGGTGCCGCTCGTAAACACGATTTCGTCCGCACCGGAGGCTCCAATAAATTCCGCCGCGGAGAGCCTTGCGCTCTCGAACTCTTCGGTGGCGCGGTTTGCCACCGCATGCACCGCACGGTGGAGGTTTGCGCTCAGCCTCGATGACATTTCGTCCCATTTCCGGATGACGGAGAATGGGCGCAGGCTGGTGGCCGCATTGTCCAGATACACAAGCGGTTTGCCATACACTTCCTCCTTCAGCTGAGGAAATTGCGAACGAATTTCTTCGACGGTGGTCATGAGGAAAAATTAAACATGCAAATTTAGTATTTATTTCGCTATTTTTGCAGAATCATGATCGACTACATAAGCGGAAAGATAACGGAACTTACTCCCACGCGCGTGGTGGTGGAGACAGGCGGCATCGGCTATGCCATGGAAATATCGCTTCAAACCTACAGCACCCTTGAACACAAGAGCGAAACCACGGTGTATATCCAGAGCCAGATAAATCCGCGCGACGGTACGCAAGTGGATTACGGCTTTGCCGGAAAAGACGAAAGGTCTCTGTTCCAATTAATTACGGGTGTGTCTGGGATGGGGGCGGCATCTGCACGCCTGGTGCTTTCCTCGATGAGCGGCGACGAGTTCAGGAAAGCCATCCTGTCCGAAGACTCCGGGCGTATCAATTCCATAAAGGGCATAGGCCCGAAGACAGCGCAGCGGCTTATTCTCGAACTCAAGGACAAGATTGCAAAGGGCGACGACACTCCTTCCGGAGAAATCTTCCAAGTTGTTAATAATCAGGCTATTGATGAGGCCACACAGGCCCTCGTGATGCTCGGGTTCGCAAAGCCTGCCATAACGAAAGCCATACGCAAAATAACCGCCGCACGGCCCGACGCAAAAGTCGAAGAAATCATCAAAGCTGCGCTACAGATGCTATAAGTTTTAGGAAGAAAATAAAATTCAACGGCCGAAATACACCAGAAGAACTGAAATGTCGGCAGGAGAAACGCCAGAAATACGGGAAGCCTGAGCAATTGTAACTGGTTGATACCGAGCAAGTTTCTGCCGACATTCGATAGTCAGCCCGCTGATTTTGCTGAAATCAAAACCTTCAGGAATCTTCAGGTCTTCGAGCCTCTTGATTTTATCGGCCAACCGCTGCTCCCTCTCAATGTAACCTCGGTATTTCAAAGAAATTTCGACAGACTCGACCACCTTCGGATTTTCTTCTTGTGTTCCACGTGGAACAATTTTCAGCAAATCCCGAAGATGAACTTCAGGGCGAAGCACAAGATCGGCCAAACTTTTACTCTCGGAAAGAGGAGTCGAATCAAGCTCTGAAAGTAAAGGGTCGACTTGGGTCGGAGAGAGTTTAGTTTGCTTGCAATACCGCTCCAGGCGCTCGACATCAGCATATTTTTCTTCGGTCAAAGCCATTCTTTCACTGCTGGCAAGGCCTAATTTATAACCCGTTTCGGTAAGCCTCAAGTCGGCATTGTCCTGACGGAGAAGGATGCGATATTCAGCTCGCGAAGTGAACATCCTATACGGCTCGTCAACTCCCTTCGTAAGCAAGTCATCTATCAAAACTCCGATGTAAGAATCCGACCGTTTAAGCACTAAAGGATCCTTGTCGCGCAACTTGAGATGGGCGTTGATACCGGCAAGGAGCCCCTGCGCGGCCGCCTCTTCATAACCGGTGGTTCCGTTCACCTGCCCGGCCAGGTATAAATTATCAATCAGCTTGGATTCCAATGAGTTACGAAGCTGCGTAGGATCAAAGAAATCGTATTCTACGGCATAAGCCGGCTTGAATATCTTGGCCTTTTCGAGGCCTTTAATCTTGTGCAAAGCCTCAATCTGAATGTCCAGGGGAAGCGAAGAAGAAAAGCCCTGGAGATAATATTCGGAAGTATCTCTGCCTTCGGGTTCGAGGAAAAGCTGATGGGCGGGATTGTCAGGAAAGACACGCAGTTTGTCTTCGATGCTCGGACAATACCTGGGTCCTGTTCCCTGAATCATTCCGGTAAACATGGGGGAATCGTCAAAACCTTTCCTGAGCACCTCATGAACTTCTTCATTGGTATGAAGGATATAACAGTCCATCTGCGGAGTGCCGTCCTGAATAGCGGAAGGCCGTGGAAGAAAACTGAAGCGTTCGGGATTGTCATCGCCCTTCTGAACGCTGAGAGCGGCAACGTCAACCGAAGAGACATCTATCCTCGGAGGAGTTCCTGTTTTCATGCGGCCGGTCCGAAGCCCGCGCTCGGCGAGTTGCGAAGTGAGTCCCAAAGACGGGCTTTCACCTATTCTTCCACCAGCGAAAGAGTGGCGGCCGATGAAAAGTTTGCCTCCGAGGAAGGTTCCTGCGGTCAAAACAAGCGCCTGAGATTTGAAAATCGCCCCGGTATTCGTACGCACCCCTGTAATTTTTGAATTCTCGAACAGAAATTCCGTCACAATATCGGCGTAAATATCTATCCTACAATGAGTTTCGAGAATTTTACGCCAAGTCTGCGAGTATCTGATTTTATCGCATTGGGCACGGGGGCTCCACATTGCAGGACCTTTTGACCGGTTGAGCATACGGAACTGAAGGGTCGTGGCGTCGGTAACGAGCCCCATCATCCCTCCGAGAGCATCTATCTCCCTGACTATCTGACCTTTAGCAATTCCACCAACGGCAGGGTTGCAACTCATCTGCGCAAAACCCTGCAAATTCATGGAGATAATCAGCACTGACGAACCCATGGTCGCAGCGGCAGCTGCCGCCTCGCATCCGGCATGGCCGCCTCCCACAACTATGATATCATACGGCTCGAGCATGAAATCAGTCCTCCCCGGTTACCGACTTGCGGCACGAAAGATAATAGTCTTCTTTGGCGCGCATCGTCTTCTGCTCCTCGGGAGTGTGGTCGTCGTAACCGATGAGATGCAGAAGGCCATGCACCATCACGCGCCGGAGTTCGGTGGTGAACGACGCCTTGTAGAACTCCGCATTCTCGCGTACCGAATCGATGCTGATGAAAAGATCTCCCGAAAGAGTGGGGCCCTCGCAATAGTCGAAGGTGATAATGTCGGTGAAGTAGTCGTGCTGGAGATATTTCATGTTGATGTCCAGCAGATAATTGTCGGAACAGAAAATGATGTTGACGTCTCCAACCTTCTTCATTTCCGAGCCGGCGACGAAGCGAAGCCAGCGGTTGTTGGCGATTTTTCCCTTATAGGTAAACTTTATATCTTCCGAGAAATACTTTATCATGACCGCAAATTTACATCTATTCCACAAGTTTCGCAAGCCCTAAAACAGCAGCAAAACGGCAATATTTAGGGTTAAAACAACAATCTGTCGTCAAAAAAATTTGAAAAACAAATAAATATTTCTACCTTTGAAGTTGCAGAAAAGACTTAAATGGGATTTTTTTGCACGGAACGATAATTGTAAGAAACTAATAAACAGCTGTTAACTTATTATGGAAGTCAAAAAATCACCAAAGGCCAGTCTTGAGAACAAGAGACTGCTCTTCACAGAGGTCGGCCTCGTAGTCGCTCTCGCGGTGGTCCTTGGAGCCTTCAACTGGAGTTCCAAGAACAAAGGCGAGTCTGTCTTTGAAGACACCGCACAGGCGATCATCGAGGACGAAATGGTACCTATCACCCAGGAAACTCCTCCTCCCCCTCCGGAAACTCCGCAGATTCCTGTCCTGTCCGACCAGATCGACATCGTAGACGATGAAATCCAGGTGGACGACAACATCCTCAACCTTGAAGACGACGCCAGCCTCGGCGTGGAAATCATGGACTATGTAGAGGAAGTAGAGGAAGAAACCGTCGAGGAAGAAGCAATTCCGTTCCAGTTGGTAGAGCAGAAACCTACCTTCCAGGGCGGAGATGCCAACAACTTCCGCACATGGGTGAACAGTAAGCTGGAGTATCCCGAAATTGCCAAGGAAAACGGCATTCAGGGCCGCGTAATGCTGCAGTTCACCGTGGGAGCAGACGGAAAGGTTTCCAATGTCAAGGTTCTCCGCGGCGTGGATCCCACTCTCGACAAAGAGGCTGTACGCGTGGTTTCAATGTCTCCCAAGTGGGAGCCCGGAAGGCAGAGGGACAGGGCCGTCAAGGTTACCTACACTTTCCCGGTTATCTTCCAGCTCCGCTAAAGAATCCAAAATCAAAAAGAGGCTGACCATATTTCCGGTCGGCCTTTTTTTAATACGATAAAATGGAAGACTACCAACTGAACGAAAAAGCCGTCTTCGTAGGCATCATCAGGCAGAACGATGATGAAGATAAAATAAAGGAGTATCTCGAAGAACTCAAGTTTCTGGCCGAAACCGCCGGAATAACAGGCGACAAGACCTTTATCCAAAAGGTTGACAAACCCGACGGGGCAACCTATATCCGCAGCGGAAAAGTGGAGGAAATAGGGAAATACTGCGAAGAAAACGAAATCCGGTACTGCATCTTCGACGATGAGCTGACAGGCATGCAACAGCGTAACATAGAGCGCCTCATGCAGCACTGCATAGTCATCGACCGCACCAGCCTGATACTCGAAATCTTCGCCCAGAGGGCCAAGAGTTCATACGCCAAAATGCAGGTGGAACTGGCCCGCTACAACTACATGCTCCCCCGCCTGGCCGGCATGTGGACCCACCTCGAAAGGCAGAGGGGAGGCCGCGGAACGAGAGGCGGCATGGGTGAGACCCAGATAGAAGCCGACCGTCGCATAGTGAAGCAGAGAATCAACCGGCTGAAGGAGCAGCTGAGCAAGGTGGACAGACAGATGAGCACCCAGCGCAGCCACCGAGGTCAGCTCGTGAGGCTCGCCCTCGTAGGGTATACCAACGCCGGCAAAAGCACCCTCATGAACCAGCTTGCGAAGAGCGACGTCTTTGCCGAAAACAAACTCTTCGCCACCCTCGACACCACGGTAAGAAAAGTCGTCATCGAAAACGTGCCCTTCCTGCTCAGCGACACGGTCGGTTTCATACGCAAACTTCCCACCCAGCTCATCGAAGCGTTCAAGAGCACTCTCGACGAAGTGAGGGAGGCCGACATACTCGTGCACGTTGTGGACATCTCCCATCCCGGATTCGAGGAACAGATGGAAGTTGTGGAGAACACTCTTCGGGAAATCGGTGCCGGTAACAAGCCGGTATATGTGGTTTTCAACAAGATTGACGCCTACACTTACACGGAGTATGACGAGTTCTCAATCGAGCCTCCCACCAAGGAAAACCGCAGCCTCGAAGACCTTAAAAACAGCTGGATGGCACAGGAAAAAAGTCCCTGCATTTTCATCTCCGCACTCACCAAGGAAGGGCTTCCCAAACTGCGCAACGACATCTACAAAATGGTGGCCGAAATACATGCGGGAAGATACCCCTTCAACAACTTCCTCTGGTAGGTAAAAAAAGGGACTGAATCACTTCAGTCCCTTTTTCTACCTAACTGAACAAAGGCCTAATTCGAGAAGTGGGCCTTGAGGAATTCCCTGTTGAGACGGGCGATGTGCTCGACCGAAACACCCTTGGGACACTCAAGTTCGCAGGCCCTGGTATTGGTGCAGTTTCCGAAGCCGAGTTCGTCCATTTTGGCAACCATGTTCTCGGCCCTCTTCTTGGCCTCAACCTTGCCCTGGGGAAGCAGCGCGAGCGAACTCACGCGGGCAGCGACGAACAGCATGGCTGAGCCGTTGCGGCACGACGCAACGCATGCTCCGCAGCCTATGCACGAAGCGGCGTCCATGCTCTTCTCGGCATTGTCGTGGCTGATCAGGATGTTGTTGGCATCCTGTGCGGCACCTGTGCGCACCGAGATGAACCCTCCGGCCTGGAGAATCTTGTCGAATGCGGTACGGTCGACCACAAGGTCTTTGATTACCGGGAACGCACGGCTGCGGAAAGGCTCCACAGTAATGGTGGCTCCGTCCTTGAAATGCCGCATGAACAGCTGGCATGTGGTGATGTGGTCGTCGGGACCGTGGGCACGGCCGTCGACATAAAGAGAACAGGCTCCGCAGATGCCTTCGCGGCAGTCGTGGTCGAAAGAGACGGGACCGCTGCTCTGGCAGCCGCGCTCGATGGCTACGGGGTCGACCCCTTCGCGGATAAGTTGTTCATTGAGGATGTCGAGCATCTCCAGGAAGGAGGCATCCGACTCAATCCCGCTTATGTGATAAGTCTCGAAATGGCCCTTGGCCTTGGCGTTCTTCTGACGCCATATCTTGACGTTGAATTCCATGATCTCTAGTCTTTATAGTTACGGGTTGCGACCTTGATGAACTCATATTTGAGGGGTTCCTTGTGGAGTTCGGGCTCCTTTCCTTCGCCCTTGTACTCCCAGGCTGCGACGTACATGTAGTTTTCGTCGTCGCGTTTGGCCTCGCCTTCTTCGGTCTGGCTTTCGAGACGGAAATGGCCGCCGCAGGACTCGTTGCGGTTGAGGGCGTCCTTGGCCATCAGTTCTCCGATATCGAAGAAATCCTCAAGCCTGAGGGCTTTCTCAAGTTCCTGGTTGAATTCGAACTGGGTGCCGGGAACGCACACATCCTTGTAGAATTCTTCGCGCAGGGCCTTGATTTCACCGATGGCCTTCTTCAGGCCTTCGGCCGTACGGGCCATGCCCACATATTCCCACATGATGTTGCCAAGTTTCTTGTGCATCACGTCCACAGGGGTCTTTCCCTTGATGGCGAAGAGGCGGTCGATTCGGGCCTGCACGGCCTTTTCGGCCGCTTCGAACTCGGGTGCCGCGACATCGGTCTTGGGCTCCGAGAACTTCTTGGAAAGATAGTCGCCTATGGTTATCGGAACGATGAAGTAGCCGTCCGCCAGGCCCTGCATGAGCGCGGAAGCACCCAGGCGGTTGCCGCCGTGGTCGGAGAAGTTGGCCTCGCCTATAGCATACAGGCCGGGAACGGTGGTCTGGAGGTCGTAGTCTACCCAGATGCCGCCCATGGTGTAGTGGATGGCGGGATAAATCATCATCGGTTCCTTCCAGGGATCGGAAGCGGTAATCTTCTCGTACATTTCGAAGAGATTGCCGTAGCGCTCCGCAACCCTCTGATGCCCAAGCCTGTTGATGGCCTCGGAGAAGTCGAGGAACACGGCCTTTCCGGTTTCGTTCACGCCGAAGCCCGCATCGCACCTCTCCTTGGCGGCGCGGGATGCCACGTCACGCGGAACGAGGTTTCCGAAAGCCGGATAGCGGCGCTCCAGATAGTAATCCCTGTCTTCTTCGGGAATCTGCGAGGGTTTGACTGTATGATTGCGGAGTTTTTCGACGTCTTCCTTCTTTTTGGGTACCCAGATGCGGCCGTCGTTGCGCAGGCTTTCGCTCATGAGGGTGAGCTTGCACTGCTGCTCGCCGTGGACGGGGATACAGGTGGGATGGATCTGCGCGAAACAGGGGTTTGCGAAGAAAGCACCCTTGCGGTAGCACTGCATCGCGGCGGAACCGTTGGAATTCATGGCGTTGGTGCTCAGGAAGTAAGCGTTGCCATAACCGCCGGTGGCGATTATCACGGCGTGGGCGCCGAACCTCTCGAGCTGGCCGGTGACCAGATTGCGGGTGATTATGCCCTTGGCCTGGCCGTTGATTATGACCAGATCCAGCATCTCGTGACGCGGATAGCTCTTCACCGTTCCGGCGGCAACCTGACGGTTCAGGGCCGCATACGCTCCAAGCAGCAGCTGCTGGCCGGTTTGGCCGCGGGCATAGAAAGTGCGGCTGACCTGCACGCCTCCGAACGAACGGTTGGCAAGATATCCGCCGTACTCGCGTGCGAACGGAATTCCCTGTGCCACGCACTGGTCGATGATGGCGTTGCTGACCTCGGCAAGGCGGTAAACATTGGCCTCGCGGGCGCGGTAGTCACCACCTTTGATAGTGTCGTAGAACAGCCTGTAGATGGAGTCGTTGTCATTCTGGTAATTCTTTGCGGCATTGATGCCTCCCTGCGCGGCGATGGAGTGCGCGCGACGGGGGGAGTCGCTGATACAGAATACTTTAACATTATAGCCGAGCTCTCCGAGCGAGGCGGCAGCGGAAGCTCCGCCCAGACCGGTTCCGACTACGATGACTTCAAGCTTTCTCTTGTTGTTGGGACTTACCAGATGAATTTCTGACTTGCGCCTGGTCCATTTTTGCTCCAGCGGACCGTCAGGAATCTTTGAGATGAGTTTGGAATCTGCCATATTATGTTTGGTATTATCAATTTGCAATTTTAGCCATTTTTTCCGAACAAAGCCAATTTTTGAATCAGAAAAGAGAGTCCTCCGGACCTTTTTTAATGATTCCCAGATGTTCGTAGGCCTTGTCCGTGGCAATTCTGCCCCTCTGGGTGCGGAGGATGTAGCCTTCCTTTATGAGGAAAGGCTCGTACACTTCCTCGAAAGTGCCCTGGTCTTCCCCGATTGCGGTGGCGATGGTGTTCGCCCCCACAGGACCTCCCTTGAACTTGTTGATTATGGTGTCGAGAATGCGGTTGTCTATGGAGTCGAGCCCCCTCACGTCGATATGGAGTTTGTCCAGGGCGTATTTGGTAATTTTGAGGTCTATCTTTCCGTTCCCCATCACCTGGGCGAAGTCCCTCACGCGGCGGAGCAGCGAATTGGCTATCCTGGGGGTACCGCGGGAACGGAGGGCGATTTCCATTGCCGCCTCGTCCGAAATTTCGATGTTCAGGATGCCGGCGCTCCTCTTGACGATATAGAGAAGATCCTGCGCATCATAGTATTCCAGGGCGCAGTCTATCCCGAAACGGGCCCTCAGCGGAGCCGTGAGCAGGCCTTTCCGAGTGGTGGCGCCCACGAGGGTGAATGGAGAGAGATTGATCCGCACCGACCTGGCCCCTGGCCCCTTGTCTATCATGATGTCGATGACATAGTCTTCCATGGCGGAGTAGAGATATTCCTCCACTTCGGGGGAGAGGCGGTGGATTTCGTCGATGAAGAGCACGTCGCCCTCTTCGAGGGAAGTGAGCAGGCCGGCCAGATCACCGGGCCTGTCGAGCACGGGACCGGAGGTGATCTTCATGTTCACCCCCATTTCGTTGGCGATGATGTGGGCCAGGGTGGTCTTTCCCAGGCCGGGAGGACCGTGGAAGAGGGTGTGGTCCAGACTCTCGCCGCGGAGGCGCGCCGCCTGGATGTAAATCCTCAGATTGTCCACGATTTCCTTCTGGCCGGTGAAATCCACGAGCTCCTGCGGGCGGATTATTCCGTCCAATTCCTTATCTTTGCTGCCGGCTGTATCATGTGGGTTGAAGTCCGTCATACTGGGATCCTCCATCTTACAAATACAAATATAGTTCTTTTATTTTTAAAATGATGATTATGATGTGGTTGTGAATTTGTTGATAACTTATATCAAACCACTGACAATCAATAATATACAGGTTTTATAAATTGTTGATGAAAGTGTTTGCGGGGTATTGAAAAACTGTTCACCTCCCGGCCGTTCCGCGGAAGACCCGTGTTATGAACAGGGTTTTCAACAGTTTATAAACGTTTAAAACAGGGTAAATGTTAATTAATGTTTTGCTGACGCGAAACAACCCCTTTCCGGAGCCTGAAAGGCGACAAAGTCCCTTCCCCGAGGGAAGGGATTTAGGGATGGGGTAACGTGGAATAATAAAAAGTGCGCGAGCCTTTATGCCTGAAAAACTGCCGCAGGAACCGGCAGGACGGCGAAAAGGACTTGCGAAAGTAGAATAAATGTTAATTTCTTCCAAGACAAGCGCCGCCCTGAAGGACAGGATATCCCGCGAAAGCGAAATATTCTGTGAAGGACTGTATCTGAGCGCGAGATGGTTCGTGCTGAGCCAGGTGGCGGAAAAAGGTCTCCATTTCATAGTGCTTCCCGACAGGGAAAGCGCCGAATACTGTGCGGCCGACCTCTACAACCTCGTCGAAGGCGACTGCGTTTTCTTCCTTCCCAATTCGGGAAAGGGAATAGAAAGGAGCAACTACAAGAGCACCCTCGGCGTGCAGCGCACGTCCGCCCTCCAGAAAATAATGGACAACAGGGGGGAACTCCTGCTAATAGTCACTTATCCCGAGGCCATAGAGGAAAAAATCCCCTCCTCCAAACAGATGAAAGGTGCGGTCCTTACCATAAAAAAAGGCCAGGAAATCAAGTTCGACACCATCATCGGCGCGCTGGGAACGGAAGGCTTCGAAAGGGTGGATTTCGTGAGCGCGCCGGGGCAGTTCGCGGTCAGGGGCTCTCTCATCGACATATTCTCCTACGCCAACAACGAGCCCTACAGGGTGTCTTTCTGGGGTGACGAAGTGGAGGAGATAAAGATTTTCGACCCCAATACCCAAATTTCACGGGAAGAGGTGGAAAGCATAGGGGTGGTGTCCAACCTGCTGGCCGAAGAAGCCGGAAACGGAAGGAGCCTCACGGAAATCCTGCCGGCGAAAACCCTCGTCTGGCTCGATTCTTCCGACGTTTACAACGACAGGGACTTCTATTCTTCCCTGCTGCCTTTCAAAAGGGTTTACACCGACGTCCCGCTCGAAAAGCGCGACTCTCCCTCCCTTCATTTCAGCATCTCCCCGCAGCCTTCCTTCAACAAGAACTTCGACCTGCTCGAAAACGACATCCGCAGCCGCACCGAAAGCAACTACAGGGTGCTCATCTTCGGCGAAAAGGAGTCGCAGCTCGAAAGGGTCAGGAGCATCCTCTCCATGGACGGAGGGGTGCTGCCCGAATTCGTGAAGGGCAAGAACATCCATGCCGGCTTCATCGACTCCGAAGACAGGATATGCTGCTACACCGACCACGAGATTTTCGACCGTTTCCACAGGGTGAGGATGCGCCGCAGCGTGGAAAAGACGGAACAGCTGACCCTCAACGACCTCAACTCCTTCAAAGTGGGCGACTATGTGGTGCACATCGACCACGGAGTGGGCGTTTTCGGTGGGCTGGTGAAGATGCTCGACGACAGGGGGCGCGTCCGCGAGGTGGTGAAAATCCTCTACCGCGACGGCGACGTGGTATTCGTCAACGTCCACGCAATCAACAAGATATCGCGTTTCCGCTCCGCTGACGGGGAACCCCCGAAAATCAATAAGCTCGGAGGCAAGACCTGGTCGAATCTCAAGAGCAGCGCCAAGAAAAAGGTCAAGGACATAGCCAAGGACCTCATCCGGCTGTACGCCAAACGCAAGGCCACCAAGGGGTTCGCCTTCTCCGGCGACACCTACATGCAGGAGGAGTTGGAATCCTCGTTCATGTATGAGGACACCCCCGACCAGGAAACCGCCACCCGGGCGGTGAAACAGGACATGGAGGAGACCTATCCCATGGACCGCCTCATCTGCGGCGACGTGGGTTTCGGAAAGACGGAAATAGCCATACGCGCGGCCTTCAAGGCCGTGAGCGACAGCAAACAGGTGGCGGTCCTGGTGCCCACCACCATCCTCGCGCTCCAGCATTACAACACCTTCACGGACCGGCTGAAGGGTTTCCCCTGCAACATAGACCTGGTGAGCCGTCTGAAGACCGCGAAGGAAATCTCCGAAATAAAGGAAAGTCTCGAATCGGGGCAGACCGACATCATAATAGGCACCCACAAACTGCTCAACCCCGCCTTCAAATTCAAGGACCTGGGGCTTCTGGTGATAGACGAAGAGCAGAAATTCGGGGTGGCCGCCAAGGAAAAACTCCGCGAACTCAGGGCCAACGTCGACACCCTCACCCTCACCGCCACCCCCATACCCAGAACGCTGCAGTTCAGCCTGTTGGGAGCGCGCGACCTGTCCATAATCCAGACCCCGCCGCCCAACCGCATCCCCATCCAGACCGAAATCATCCTCTTCAGCGAAGACGAAATCCGCAGCATCATCAATTACGAACTCAACCGCCAGGGGCAGGTGTTCTTCCTTCACAACAAGGTTGAGGAACTTCCTGCCATCGAGGAAATCCTCCACCGCGTGGTGCCCGACATGCGCATCTGCGTGGCCCACGGGCAGATGAAGGCCGAAGAACTCGAAAACAGGATTCTCGGTTTCATGAGGGGCGATTCCGACCTGCTCCTGTGCACCACCATCATCGAGAACGGTCTCGACATCCCCAACGCCAACACCATCATTATCAACCAGGCGCAGAACATAGGCCTGAGCGACCTCCACCAGCTGCGCGGACGCGTGGGCCGCAGCAACCGCAAGGCTTTCTGCTACCTCATCGTGCCGCCGCTGGTGAGCATCACCGACGACGCCCGCCGCAGGCTGCGCGCGATAGAGGAGTTCAGCGATCTCGGAAGCGGTTTCAACATCGCCATGCAGGACCTCGACATCCGCGGGGCCGGCAACCTGCTGGGCGCGGAACAGAGCGGATTCATCACCGAAATGGGCTATGAAACCTACCAGAAGATACTCGAGGAGGCGATGGAGGAACTGGGAATGGAGACGGGATCCACGGTGAGCCGGGGGTCAAGGAACTCCTTCGTGGACGAGTGTTCCATCGAAACCGACCAGACGGCGCTCATCCCCGACGACTACATAGACGTGCAGGCCGAAAAGATACGCATCTACAAACAGCTCGACTCCAGCACCTCGGTAAAGGAACTCGACCGTTACGCCTCCATCATCTCCGACCGCTTCGGGCCCGCGCCGGAGGAACTTGCCAACCTTTTCGAAGTGGTCAAAATCCGCAATCTGGGAGCCTCCCTGGGGTTCGAGAAGGTGATTTTCAAGAACGGCATGCTCATCTGCTTCTTCGTGAGCGACCCCCGGGCCTCCTACTACTCCTCGGGCGTGTTCGCGGGGGTGATGAAGAAGATTTCGGAGCCGTTCGCCCTGAAACAGACGGACAACCGCCTCAAGGTCGTGGCGCACGGGGTGGGAAGCCTCGCCGAAGCCTACAGTCTGCTGTGCACCCTGAAATGATGTTCATCCTCTCCGGAATACCGCATTTTGCTTTCCCGAAATAAATATTTAAATTTGCAGGCTATGTAGCTCAACACCCGGAACCGTGGCGAATCTGGTGATAGAAATAGGCAACACCGCGCTCAAGGCGGCATGGGCCGAGGGAGTGACCCTCGGCAAGACCTTCCGTTACCAGGGCGAGAAAACCATGGAATTCATCCTCAGCATCACCGAAAAGGAAAAGCCTGACGTGATGGCGGTGGTGTCCGCCAGGCCGCTCGGCCCCGCCGAGGAGGAAAGCCTCCGGGCTCAGTGCAGCCACCTCATGGTGCTGGACAGCGGCCATCTGGAATATCTCCAGCGCTACGGCATTCCCGAATACCTGAGCTACGACAGGGCCGCCTCCATCATGGCGGTGAGATACCTGTTCAAGGGTAAGCCGTGCACCGTCTTCGATTTCGGCACCACCCTCACCATCGACCTGGTAGACGCCGACGGCCAGTACCGCGGGGGCAACATCTCCCCGGGCTGCCGCACCCGGTTCAAGTCGCTGAACCGCTACGCGAAGGCCCTTCCGCTCGTGAACACCCCCCAGAAATTCCCTCTGGAAGGCAATTCCATCCAGAGTTCCATAGAGTCCGGGGTGATTTCGGGCATAATGTTTGAAATCGAGGGATATATCCGCCAGCTTCCGGGTAACGTGATAGTTTTCACCGGCGGCGACGCGATTTATTTCGCCAAGCGCATGAAGTACTCGCTGTTCGTAATGAGCAACCTGGTGCTTGTGGGCATGGCCATCATGACGAACGATTATGTTGAGAAGAACATATAGCATACTTGCGGCGGCGCTTCTGGCGGCGTTCTCTCTCCCTGCATTCGCCCAGAGCGGCGAATATTCCTCGTATTCCCCCTACTCCATCTTCGGCGTGGGAAACCTCCCTCACTCGTATTCGGCATACAATTACAGCATGGGCGGAGTCGGTGTGGCCTCCCGCAACCACCGTTATCTCAACACCATGAATCCGGCGGCCGTCGCCGTGCGCGACTCCCTCGCCCTCATGATAGACTTCTCCGTCTTCAACACCAACACCATATACAGGCAGACCTACGATGGAAACTCCTACAAATCGGCCAACAACAATACCAATATCGGCGGTTTCGCGGTGTCCTTCCCCATCTGGAACAAGCTCGCCATGGTGATAGGGATGCGGCCGTACAGCAGCATAGGGTACAATTTCGCAATGAAGGAAACCGACCCGCACGTAATCGCCGCCAACGGCAACATCGAGTATTCCGGCGCGGGCGAAGGCAGCCTCTACAACATTTTCGGCGGCCTGTCCCTGGCGCCGGGCAAGCGCTTCTCCATCGGAGCCGAGGCGGAATACATCTTCGGAAAGGTCGAGAAAAACTACGCCCAGAACTTCGTCTCCACCGGCTACAACGAGGTCCGGGACGACTACACCCTCACCCTGAACGCCTTCACCGGCAAGTTCGGAGTGCAGTACGAGCAGCCTGTAGGGAAAGACTTCTCCCTCACTTTCGGCGCCACGTACCAGCTCGCGGCCAGGGTGGGCGGCTTCAACGAATACAGCCGCTATTCCTCCGGGTCGGTGCAGAACATAATCATCAACTCCTACTCCGACACCCTGAGGAAAGTCAGCCCCGCAATCTACCTGGCCGGCGAGCTCGGAGTTGGCATCGCCTTCGAGGTGAAGGGCAAGTTCAGGGGAGAATTCGACTACCTGCGATCCGACTGGACGCGCTCTGGTATGGATTCTGCAAAAGGTTTCTGTGCAAGCGGCGCTCCCCAGAGCTTTGCGACGAGCGTAAGGGAAAGTTACAGAATGGGTTTTGAGTATGTGCCAAACCTCAACGACGTACGCTATTACGGCAAACGCATCGCCTACAGGGCGGGCGCCTATTACAATAAAGACTACTTCACGGTAGCCGGCAACACGGTAAATTCAGCCGGCATCACACTGGGGGCGACCCTCCCCGTCTTCCGCTGGTACAACGGTGTTACCGTAATGGTGGACATCGGACAGAGGGGCCCGTTCAAAGGAGACCTGGTAAGGGAGAACTACTTCAGGGTCGGAGTCGGCGCGAACCTCTTCGACATCTGGTTCCAAAAGCCCAGGTACAATTAGCAAACACGAAACAACCCGGAATATGAAAAAAATTTATTTTGCAATTTTAACCCTTCTGGTTGCCTTCTCGGCCAACCTCTCCGCACAGGGAAAGTTTGGAAAAGACAGCGCTGAATGCATCAAGTACCTGTCTTATTATCAGGAGTACTACAAGCAGAAAGCGTACGACGACGCCCTGCCCAACTGGCGCAAGGCCTACAACCTCTGCCCGCCCACCGCGAGCCAGAACATGCTTCTGAACGGCACCACCCTCCTCCGCCGGGTCATCTCCCAGAACTCCGGCAACCCCGAGTACCGCAAAGCCCTCGTCGACTCCCTGCTGCAGCTGCACAGGGACCGCGCCGAGACCTATCCCAAGAATGCGGTTTCCGCGTTCAACAACATGGGCCAGGACATCGTAAACTACATAAAAGACGATCCCGAGCGCCTGTACAAGTCGTTCAACGAGATAATCGAGCACAACAAGGCCAACACCAAGACTTCCCTCTTCCTGTTCGACCTCCAGAGCGCCATCACCCTCTATGAGGCCGGCAAACTCAGCTCCGAGGACGTCATCAACAGCTATCAGCGCAACATCGCCTATCTCGACCAGGTCAAGGCCAAGAGCCCCGAGGAAGCGGAGCAGAACCAGAAGATCCGTTCCGACCTCGAAAGCCTGTTCATCGCCAGCAAGGTAGCGAGCTGCAACGAGCTCATCAGTCTCTTCACCCCGCGCTACAACGCCGATCCGAACAACCTCGACCTCGCGAAGAACATCGTGAAGATGCTGGCCATCACCGAGGACTGCCAGAACAACGACCTCTACCTCCAGGCCGCTACCACCATGTACAAGCTCGAGCCCAGCCACAACTCCGCCTACTTCCTCTACAAGCTCAACGCCGCCAGGAACAACGTGGACGAGGCCCTCAAGTATATGGACGAGGCCATAGAGTACGACGAGTCCGACGCCCTCACCGATGCGTCCTACCAGTACGAGCTCGCTGCATTCTGCTACAAGAACGCCCGCTTCGCCAAGGCCAACGCGGCAGCCCGCGCGGCCCTCGAGAACGATTCCTCGCTGGCAGGCAAGTGCTACTTCCTGATCGGCCAGATATGGGGCACCGTCAGCTGCGGCGGCGACGAGATTTCTTCCCGCGCCCACTTCTGGGTGGCTGTCGACAACATGCGCAAGGCCGCGGCCGAGGATCCGTCCCTGGCAGACGAGGCGAACCGCATGATCGCACAGTTCTCCCGCTACTATCCGCAGACTGCCGACGCCTTCATGTACGACCTCGTCGACGGCAAGGCTTATACCGTGACCTGCAGCGGCATGAGCGCCACCACCACGGTCCGCACCCAGAAATAAGTGACCGGGCGGAACAAGATATTTTTGAGGATGGCAAGCGCCGCGGCGCTTGCTGTCCTGTTTATTTCCTGCCGGGGAAAACTGGGCGAGGCCGAGAAGATAAACATGGCCGATACCCCCATGCAGACCCTCGAGGACATGTTCGCCGTGGAAACCAAGAACGGCGCGCTGTCGCTTCGCATGGAGGCTCCGGTGATGATGAGTTTCGACAACGACTCCCTCACCTATGAGAGTTTCCCCGACGGCGTCTCCATCTACGCCTACACTCCCGAAGGCCTGCTGCAGACCGTGATCGTGGCCGACAAGGGCAAGCACGTTTCCGAGAAGTATGATGGCGGAAAGCCCGGCCGGAAAGAGGTCTGGGAGGCATTCGGCCACGTAATCGTGCACAATGTCATCAAGCAGGAGACCATGGAGACCGATACCCTTTACTGGGACCGTACCGCCAACGAGATATACACCGACTGTTACGTGCAGCTTTTCTCGCCCGACGGCTACATGCAGGGTACGGGGATGAGGAGCGACGACAGGGCCGAAAACGCCATTCTTTACAACCCCTTCAACAGCTACGGAATCGCCGACAAGGACACCACCGCGGTGCTCGTGGACTCCGTGAATTTCATCGGTCCCCTGCTGAGAAGATGAAAAAATAGCGTGGTAACCTATTATTTAAAAGAAAATTGTTAACTTCGCGGTCCGTTTGATTATTAATTAAAAATTCAACAATACTATGGCGGTTCTTGAAAAAATCCGTGTTAAGTTCGGCCTTGCGGTTTCGATTATCATCGCACTGGCCCTTTTGTCGTTCATCATCGATCCGGGCACATTGGAGTCCGCCGTGCAGGGAATGTCCAGCAAATATGACGTTGGCAAAATCGCAGGCAGGGCTATACGCTATACCGACTACGCCGAAGATGTGCAGCGTTTCACCGACATCAACGAAGTCATCAGCGGCAACACCGCGCACAACGAGCAGGAGCTCCAGCAGATCCGCGACGCCGCCTGGCAGAGCCTGATAGACAAGCATATGTTCATCAAGAACGCCCAGGCCGCCGGCATCACCGTGGGCAAGGCCGAAATGATCGACCTCACCACCGGAAGCAATCCCTCCCCGGTCATCCTCCAGTCGTTCTCGAGCGCCCAGGGCTACGACCCCCAGGACCTTGTCGATTTCGTGCAGACAACCATCCCGCAGGACCAGTCCGGCCGTCTCCAGACCTACTGGAACTATCTGCAGACCACCGTCAACAGCCAGCAGTATTACTCCAAATACGGCAACCTTTTCACCGCATCCTCATACCAGAACGCGCTTGAGAAGGCCGAAAGCATCGCCAGGAACAACACCACCGCCAACGTGGACTACATAATGGTGAACTATCCCTTCACGCAGGACAGCACCATCGTGGTGACTCCCGCCGAGATCAAGAAGTACTACAAGGCCCATCCCGAATTCTACGAGCAGAGGGCCAACAGGGACATCGAGTACGTGGTGTTCGAGGTCACTCCCTCCGACGACGACATCGCCTTCGCCAACCAGAAGGTTTCCGACATCTACGAGGAGTTCAGCACCACCGACAACATGAAGTCCTTCCTCCTCCGGAACTCCGACCGCCAGTTGAGCGACTACTGGTACAAGGCGGGCGAGCTCAACACCGTCAACGGCGAGGTAAACGACTTCGTCTTCGGCGGCGCCGGCACCGGCACCTCCCCCGTCATCAAAGACAACAACAACGTCTTCTATGCCGTGAGGGTTCTCGACTCCGCCCCGGTCTCCGACTCCGTGTACGTGAAGCACATACTCCTCAGCTCCGACAAGAAGGCTCTCGCCGACAGTCTCGCGGGCGTAATCAGGAAGGGTGGCAGCTTCTCCGCCCTCGCGGCCCAGTTCTCCTCCGACCAGGGTTCCCAGGCTGACGGCGAGCTCGGCAACATCGGCTGGATGACCCAGACCTACATGATTCCCGGTTTCGAGAGCGTCATCACAGCCAAGGCGGGCGAGCCCTATGTGATTGACACACAGTACGGCACCCATGTCGTGGTGGTCAGCAAAAAGACCGCTCCCGTGCTCAAGAAGAAGGTCGCCATCCTCGAGAAGGCCGCCATCTCCTCCAAGGAAACCTTCAATGAATACTACTCCCAGGCCAACCGCTTCGCCACCATCGCGAACCACAGCTACGAGGGCTACAAAAGGGCCGTCGACTCCCTGGGCGTGTACTCGCACCCGCTCAACATCAACGAGGCCACCTCTTCTTACGGCGCCATCGACCAGGCCAAGGAAGTGACCCGCTGGGCCTTCGACGCCAAGGAAGGCAAGGCTTCCGACATCATCACGGTCAACAACAACTACTTCTTCGTGGCCACCGTCAAGAAGGCCTACAAGGAAGGCGTAGCCTCGCTTGAGGAGGTTTCTCCCTCCATCCGCCAGAGGCTTTATTCCCGCAAGCAGGCCGAGGCGAGGAAGGCTGAAATCGCCGAAAAGATAGCCGGCAAGACCTCTCTCGAGGATATCGCCGCCACTCTCGGCGCCACGGTCACCAACGAGCCCGCAATGTCTCTTTCCGGATCATACCGCGCCCTCGATCCCAGCCTTGCAGGCGCCGCGTTCACGGCTCCCGAAGGCAAGATCTGCGGCCCCGTCGCAGGCGACATCGCAACCTATGTGTTCCGCGTGAACTCCCGCGAGACCGGCAGCTTCTTCACCGAGGCCGACGCCGCCAACGAGGCTCTCCAGAAGGCTCAGTACACCACCCAGATGATCATCCCGGTGATGAGCCGCATCGCAGACGTCAAGGACAACCGGGACAGGTTCTATTAGTGTATTTTTCAACTGATTGAAAATCAGTGACCAATAAAAAAACGGTACCCCGAAAACGAGGTACCGTTTTTACGTAAGTGCCTGGCACGGAGGCTGTTAAGAAAAACGGCTACACGTTAAAGAGGAAGTGCATGATGTCGCCGTCCTGCACCACGTAGTCCTTGCCTTCGGTGGCGAGCTTTCCGGCGGCGCGGCAGGCGCTTTCGCTCCGCAGGGTCACGAAGTCTTCGTACTTTATGACTTCGGCGCGGATGAAGCCTTTCTCGAAGTCGGTGTGGATGACTCCGGCGGCCTTCGGGGCCTTGTCGCCCACATGTATGGTCCAGGCTCGGCATTCGTCGGCGCCTGCGGTGAAGAAGGTCTGCAGACCGAGCAGGTGATACGCCCCCTGGATGAGCCTCACCACCCCCGATTCTTCGAGACCGAGGTCGTCGAGGAACATCTTCCTTTCTTCAAAGTCTTCTATTTCAGCGATTTCGGCCTCGGTCTTGGCGGCAATCACGAGGATTCCGGCATTCTCGTCCTTCACGGCCTCGCGCACGGCCTCCACGTAGCGGTTGCCCTTCGCCGCCGAGGCTTCGTCGACATTGCACACATAGAGCACGGGCTTGTTGGTGAGCAGGAACAGGTTCCTTGCTATGGCTTCCTCTTCGTCGTTCAGAAGGGCCACGCTGCGGCAGCTTCTGCCCTGCTCGAGGGCGGCTTTGTAGCGGCTCAGCACTTCGAAGGTCCGCCTGGCTTCCTTGTCGCCGGCCTTGCCCGCCTTCTCGGCCTTGCCGAGGCGCGACTCTATGGTCTCGAGGTCTTTTATCTGGAGTTCAAGGTCGACCACCTCCTTGTCGCGGACCGGGTCGACGCTGCCGTCCACGTGCACCACGTTGCCGTCGTCGAAGCAGCGCAGCACGTGCAGGATGGCGTCGCACTCGCGGATGTTCGCAAGGAACTGGTTTCCAAGGCCTTCGCCGCGGCTTGCACCCCTTACCAGGCCGGCGATGTCCACGATGTCAACCGTGGCGGGGATGGTGCGCTGCGGCTTGCAGATGGCGCTGAGCGCGTCGAGCCTGCGGTCGGGGACGCTGGTGCTGCCCAGGTTGGGTTCGATGGTGCAGAACGGGAAATTGGCGGCCTGCGCCCTGCCGGAACTGATGCAATTGAAGAGAGTGGATTTTCCCACGTTGGGAAGCCCCACGATGCCACACTTAAGACTCATAATACTATTTTCGCAAGTCCTTTTCACCATTCTGCCGGTTTCTGCGGCAGTATTTCAGGCGTAAAGGTGCTCGTACTTTTTGCAAAGATACTCCATATTTTTCTGTTTTTGTAAGGTATACAAAAAGAATTGTCTGTTTTTGAAAGACATAAAAAAACATTCCGGCTATATTGGAGCCATGCAAAGTATGTTGTTGCCGGTAATCTGTGCACTTGCGGCGGCCGGAGGGGCAAACCGCCCCCTGCCTGTCGCGGACGGCTCGTTTTCCGTCATGTTCTGGAACGTGGAAAATTTCTTCTCCCCGGGGCGGGCGGAGGGAAAACGCTGGAGCCGTACCCGCTTCCGCGTCAAATGCAACGCGGTGGCCAAGACCATCCTTCTCTCCGCCGACGCCTACGGCGGCCTGCCCGACATCGTGGCCTTCGCGGAAGTGGGCGACCGCGCCGTCCTGAAGGCGCTCCTGTCGGCCACCGCGCTCTACAAACTCGACTATGCCATAGTGCATTACGACTCTCCCGACCACCGGGGGATAGACTGCGCCCTGCTCTACCGCAGGAGCCGCTTCCGTCTCGCATCCTCCAAACCCTGCCCTCTTTACGACATCACCGGGGCCGTCATGCCCACGAGAGACATCCTCCTGTGCGTTTTCGGCGAAGGGGAGGAGCGTCTCGCGGTGCTGGTGAATCACCACCCTTCGAAGGTAGGAGAAGGCTCGGAAGCGCGCCGGGAGGCCGCGATGCGCCGGCTCGGCGCCCTGGTGGATTCGCTCCGGCGCGAAGGCGTCACCCGCATCATGGCGGTGGGCGATTTCAACGATGAAATACCCGATGCGGAGGGAGTCTCCCGCGGGGACGCCGCCCCTGGCACCATCAAGTTCCAGGGAAAATGGGAGAAAATCGACGGCTGCCCGGTCCTGGAAGGGCTCCGGGCCACCGAATACGTGTTCACGCCCCCGCATCTGACCGAAAGAGATGCGGCATACGGGGGGCTCAAGCCCCGGCGCACTTTCAGCGGCCCCCGCTATCTTGCCGGCGTGAGCGACCATTATCCCCTGTATTTTGAGGTAACGGAACTTTTTCGTAAATTTGAAGGTTGTACACAACCCGACACAAAGCAGGAAACACACCATGAAAAAGTCTCGCTATCTCGTAATTGGAACATTGATTCTCGCCATATCGGCGCTTTGCGGCTGCAATCCCAAGGAAGAAGAACTGAAACTTCCCGAGCTGAGCCTCCCGACGGTGAGCGAGGAAGTGCAGGGTACGCTCAAGTTCGTCTCTTCCGTCGTCACCAACGGCAACAGCATCCAGGAGTACGGATTCTATTACGGCACCTCCACCCCGCCTGCAACCCGCATCCCCGCTTCGGTTTCGGGCAGCGAATTCAGCGCCAGCGTGAATGTCTCCGACATCACCCCGGGCACCCCGGTCTTTGTAAAATCCTACATCACGATAAGCAGCGGCACGATATCTTCCGACGTGGTGGGCTACACCACCAAGACCATCCCGGCGCAGTCGGTCGTCGTTTCCGATGATGAACTTACCCTTACGGTCGGGAAGACATACACCCTTACCGCAACCGTGCTTCCCGAAAACACCACCGACGTCTTCGCATGGGAAAACTCCAACCCCAAGATTGCCGAAATCTCCCAGGACGGCGTAGTGAAGGCCCTCCAGCCCGGCCAGACCATAATCACCGCCAAGGCGGGTTCCAAGACCGCGGTCTGCCTGGTGTCGGTGATGCCCCTTCCCGAGAGCGTCACCCTCGACAGGACGGAGCTCTCTCTCGTGAAGGGCGAAAGCGCGCAGCTCACGGCCACCGTCTCCCCGTCGAACGTCATAGAGCCCGTGGAGTGGTCCAGCTCCGATGAAACGGTCGCCTTGGTAGAGGGCGGCAAGGTTACCGCCGTCTACGCCGGAAAGGCCACGATCACCGCAAGCGTGGAAGGGAAGAGCGCAAGCTGCACTGTCACCGTGAGCATTCCTTCCGAAGGCATCACCCTGAGCAGCACCGAACTGGCCCTGAACAAGGGCGAAAGCGCCCAGCTCACGGCCACCGTCACCCCCGCCGACGCCACCGACATCGCCCTGGAATGGACTTCCTCCGACGAGGCCGTGGCTTCCGTCTCATCCTCCGGGCTTGTCAGCGCCAAGGCGGGCGGCCAGGCCGTCATCACGGTGAAGACCGGAGCATTCAGCGCCTCCTGCACCGTGAAGGTCTCGGTCCCAACGGCAAGCGTTTCCGTCAAGCCTGAAAGCGCCACCCTCTATGTGGGAGGCGAGGGTGTGAGCCTCTCCGCCACCGTGCTTCCCGCAGACGCCGACAACACTGAGGTCGTCTGGGAATCCGGCGACAAGGGCGTGGCCACGGTCGACGCAAGCGGAAAGGTGAGCCCCGTGGGGGAAGGCACCACGAAGGTCACCGCCCGCGTGAAGAACACCGAAATAACCGCTTCCTGCAGCATCAGCGTCATCTACAAGCCGGTTGAATCCGTCACGGTGAGTCCCGCTTCCATGAGCCTCTACGTGGGCGAAAAGGGCAGCCTTGCCGCTACCGTAAAGCCCGACAACGTCAGGGACAAGACCGTCGCCTGGGCCTCCTCGGATGAGACCGTCGCCACCGTCTCGCAGTCGGGCGAAGTCACCGCGCTTGCGCTCGGCACCGCGGAAATCACCGCCACCGCAGAGCAGAAAACGGGCAAGTGCACCGTTTCCGTGATTCCCCGGACCGTCACCTCCGTCACCCTCGACAGGACCGAACTCTCCATGTTCCTCTTCAGCACCGACAAGCTCACGGCGACGGTAGCCCCCGAAGGCGCGGAAGACGGCGCCGTCACCTGGTCTTCCTCCAACCCGTCGGTGGCCACGGTCGATGAAAACGGCGGCCTCGCCTCGTTCAACCCCGGCACCACGGTCATCACCGCCACCGCCGGAAACTGCTCCGCAAAGTGCAGCCTCACCGTCATGAACGCCTATAACGCCGGTCCCGACAAGTTCGAAGCCTCATACTGGAACTCCACTTTCGACACCGCCGTCACCAACGTGCTGCCGCCTTCGGGCAGCTACGGCGCGGTCTACTGCATCTACAACGCCGACCTCAACCTGTATTTCAGCACCAACAACGGCTTTGCCATCGAACTCGACAAGAGGCTTACCGGCTACAAGTTCATCTTCAGCCCCGAAATGGAGAAGGTGACCGACGTGGGCGGAGTGAGCGTCAAGTTCAAGATTGAGAACGAGTTCGTGCTCATGGCCACGGTGGACGGCAAGACCGAGAAGGTTGCCGAGCTCTTCGTGGACGAGACCAGCCACTATTACCGCAGGGACCATCTCACCTTCAACAAGTCTTCGGCGGTGGCCCGCACGCTCCTGCAGACCGGCAAGTTCAGCGTGTATCTCGACATCTCCACGATGTTCGGAACCGAGAAGATAGACATTTTCTTCAACGGCAAAGACTACTTCAAAATGTTCCTGAATCCCCCCGTGACCTCGGCCGCGGCGGGAGGCTCCAGCCCCGCGTTCATCCACGGCCGCAAGTTCGGCGTCTCCGGGACATGGCTCAACATCGACGACCTGTTCTCGCTCGTCGACTGGAGGGGAGTCAAGTTCTCCGTGGTGCCAGGGCTCTGGGACTACTACGGCGAGGTGAGCGCCAGCGCCGACCTTGACACCGCCTACTGGACGCTCGACGGCGCACCGGCCGATCCTCCCGGAACCGTGGAGATAGAATCCATGGATCCGGAAGACGGGGAGCTGTCATGGGGAGATTCCTATCTGGGCTTCCTGACCTGCATGAGCTACGGGAGCTACCCTGGCAACTACAACTTCTACTGCCGCTTCAAGGTTGAATACGGCTTCGGAATCCTGTACACGGACTATGTCCGGATCAGGCTTGTGAAGAATTAATTATTTCCTTTTACCAGCGCAAAGGGGAGGGTCATTATGTACTCTCCCTTGTAAGAGAAGTAACGCTCCGCTTCCGTGGCCGCCGAAGGCTGCGTTTCGGAGAGCGTCACCTTGTTGTAGAGGTGCAGGGTGTCGGCGGTGTTGTCGGGCCACGAGAAGACGATGTCGTCGTCGTAGTTGGTCATGCCGCCGAAGTTGCCCAGATACAGGACGTTGCTGGTAATGTTGGTGTATTGGTCGTAATATGAAGTGATGATGAGGTTCAGGCCGGCCGTGTTGAAGTCGTCGAGGCTTTTCACCTCATATTCCTTGCCCTTGAAAGTGCAGAGTATGGACGTGTCGCGCCAGTTGCCCTCGTAACTGTCGCTCAGGAGGTCGCCTCCGTCAGCGTCGCTCAGGGTGATCATCATGCTGAAGTCCTGGGGAACGAAATAGGAATCCCCGTCGAGGATAATGTCGCAGCTTGCAGCCGTCAGGCCTGCACACAGAATCAATGCTAAAGATATGTTTTTATTCATAATAAACTTAAAACGATAACAGGGGCGAAGATACAAAAATTTCGTATATTAGCGGAAATGAACGAAAACTAACACCCAATATCATGAAAGACAGAATCCATTCCAAATTTACCGAACTCTTTGGGGAAAGCGGCAGGCTTTTCGCCTCTGCCGGGCGCATCAACCTCATAGGCGAACATACCGACTACAACGGCGGTTACGTGTTCCCCGGTGCCATCGACAAGGGCATCATGGCGGAAATCAAGCCCAACGGCAAGAACACCGTCTGCGTCTATTCCCTCGATTACGACCAGCAGGTCGTCTTCGGCCTGGGCGAGAACGACAAGCCCGAGCAGCAGTGGGCCCGCTACGTGTTCGGCGTCTGCCGCGAGACCATCAAGCGCGGCGGCACCGTCAACGGCTTCAACGCCGTGTTTGCGGGAGACGTCCCCCTGGGCGCCGGCCTTTCCAGCTCCGCAGCCCTCGAAAGCTGCTTCGCCTTCGCCCTCAACACCCTGTTCGGCAACAAGATAGATCCTTTCGAGCTGGCCAAGATAGGGCAGAGCACCGAGCATAACTACTGCGGCGTGAACTGCGGCATCATGGACCAGTTCGCCAGCGTCTTCGGCAAGGAGGGCAAGCTCATCCGCCTCAACTGCAAAACCCTGGAATACAAATACTACCCCTTCAATCCCAGCGGCTACAAGCTGGTGCTGGTCGACTCCTGCGTAAAGCACGAGCTGGCGTCTTCGGCCTACAACAAGAGGCGCGCCTCCTGCGAGAACGCCGCCAGGGCCATACGCAAGAATCATCCCGAGGTTGAATTCCTGAGCGACGCGAAGCGCGTCTGGCTCGAGGAAGTGCGCGAAGTTATTCCCGAGGAGGACTTCCTCCGCTCCGAGTTCGTGATAGGCGAGGTGCAGAGAGTGCTCGACGTCTGCGACGCCCTCGAGAGGGGCGACTACGAGACCGTCGGCGAAATGATGTACCAGACCCACTTCGGCCTCAGCCGCCTTTACGAAGTGAGCTGCGAAGAGCTCGACTTCCTTAACAAGCTGGCCCGCAAGATGGACGTCACCGGCTCCCGCGTCATGGGCGGCGGCTTCGGCGGCTGCACCATCAACCTCGTGAAGGAAGAGCTCTACGAGCCTTTCATCGAGGCTGCAAAGAAGCAGTTCAAGGCAAAATTCGGCCACGAACCCAAGGTGTACGACGTGGTCGTGTCGAACGGCGCAAGAGAAATAAAATAGGGGCTACAGCTGCGTATGCCTTCTGACCCTCCACTGCCGGCTCAGCGTATATAGTTTTCCAGCCAGATGCGGTTCACCCTCGTGAGGCCGTCCGCCTTCATCTGCGGGTTGCGCCGCATGATGCCGGCCGCGTCTTCGTACACGCTGAAACCGCTGCCTATCACCTGCATCTCCCCGTTTTCGGGATAGGTGAGAAGGATGCGGTTGTCGGCTCCGTCCATCCCGAAGAACTTGAGATCCACGTCTTTGCCTAGTTCCTGCCGGATTACGAACTTGCAGATTTCCATGGGCACGTCCCCGAGACCCGCGTCGTAAATCTTTATCTTTTCCATCAGTTCGCCGGGAGTGTCCACGATGCGGGCGGTGTAGTCGGACAGGCCCTCCTCGGAGGCGATGGTCTCCTCCATCCGTTCTTCCACCTCCCTGATGCCGTCGGAGAGCCACACGAGCAGCTTCTCGTCGGGGTCGTGGTAAAGCAGGGGGTAGCGCAGCAGGTTGTCCGTGCCGCAGACGGGACACGTCCATATGAAGAGTTCCCCGGACAGGAGTTTTTCTTTGAGTTCGGGGCTTTCCGCCGTGTTTATTATGTTGTATGCGGGGATGTCCGCTTCGCGGCTGCAGTGTCTGCAACGGGCGCTTACAAAACCGTCTGCCATGGCGCAAATATAGCTATTTTTCATACACCAACTTCCAAAGGAATCACATGAGTTAAATACGAGGTCCGTTTGGTTAAATGGACAAAAATGCCTAACTTTAGCGGAATCAAACCAAAACAAATATCCGGAGACCATGAAGAAACAATTCCACAGGAAAGCTTATCTTGCTCCCGAATCTTCAATCTATTCCATCTGCGTGGAGCATGTCATCGCCACTTCAGGAGGCGGCGGCGGGGAAGACATGAACCCGTCAGTACTGTCCATCGACAATCCTTTCGGGGATTTTACTTCACCGATAACCGACCTGAAAGATTTATTCTAGCGCCATGAAAAAGACAATAATCCTTCTTTGCTCGACGCTCATTGCGGGCATCATGTTTTCCTCCTGCGTACGGGAACTCATGTATGCGGAGCCGGAACCGGAAGCTGAAGCGGAAACCACGGTCAGCGCCACTTTCTCCCCGGCCACCAAAACAGCCTTCAACGATTTCGGAGAATTCTCCTGGTCCGCAGGCGATGCCATTAAGGTGGAGGATGACTCGCACGTTTTCACGGAGTTCACTCTCTCTTCCGGCGCGGGCACCGGGAACGCCAACTTCAGCGCTTCCGGCTCCATAGCCATAGACAATGTTGCGGTCTATCCCTCTTCAATAGCCGTTTCGGTGGATGCGAGCGACAATGTAACCATCTTGCTTCCCGCAACTTACACGCTGGATGAATGTGCGGATGCGGTGCCCATGCTGGGCCTTAAATCCGGCAGCGACTTTGCCTTCAAGCATCTGGGCGGGGCCCTCAGGTTCCATTACACCGTGCCCGCTGGCGCCAGTAAGTTCGTGGTAAACGCCGACAAGAAGATCAACGGCAGCTTCACCTTTGCCGCCTCCAGCGGCGTTTCCGTTTCCACCACCTCCACCTCCACGGCTTCGGAAAAGACAATCACCGTCACCGGCCTCACTCCCGGCAATGACGTCGTAATGACGATACCCCTGCCCACCGGCACCTATTCCAGCATTTCCGCAGGCTTCAGAAGCAGCGCCGATGCGGTAGTGGGCACCGACAAGAACTGGACGGACCTCTCAATTTCCCGCGCGCAGCTCGCCAACAATGCGTTCAGGATTGCCCCCACCGATTCGTACAAGACTTACGTTAAGGTGGAATGGCCCGAAATCGAAGGCCTGGACAGCTTCAAGGCGTGCTTCAGGGAAAGCGGTTCCGGCTCTGGATACTACTATTATACGATAAGTTCCGCCGCCGGTGTAACCAGATATCAGTTCAACGGTCTGGAAGAAACCAAGGAATACGATCTGTGGATAATATTCTTTGATTCGGAAGGACATGAAGTTAAGTCGAACGTTTTGGAGAACGTGCAGCCCTCCAGTACGGGAAGCACTTACGAATCAAGCGATTACTCTGAGGATGGAACGGTAGAGCGTCTTCAGGCCCATTCCGTCGGGAACGGCATCGACGTCATCCTGATGGGGGACGGATTCACCGACGTGGAGGTGGCAGACGGAACATACCGTAATACCATGCTCAAGGCGTACGATGCATTCTTCTCCGTCGAGCCGTACATCACCTACAAGGATCTCTTCGATGTTTACATCGTGTATGCGGTCTCCAAGTCTTCCATTTTTGAGGACGGCGGCCCCTCCACCGGAAATACGGTCTTCGGCGCTTATAAGCCCTACGCCGGTTCGACGCATCTGACCGGAGACAAACCTAAAGTACTTGAATATGCCAACAAAGTGTCTTCCGTGGGAGGATACACCATCAACACCAATTATCTCGAGATGATTGTAGTGCTCAATTGCGGTTACCATGCGGGCACCAACCATGGCAGCTGGTACTCCAATGCCAGCGGTGCATGGGCATATTCTTTCCTTACCCTTGGCAGCACAGATAGCGACTTTACCCACCTGGTGCGCCACGAAGCGGGCGGCCATGGGTTCGGAAAGCTGGCCGACGAGTACTACGGGACCGATACCAATTCCAATGAGACACTGTTCGACTCATCTCATGACATCTGGATGGACGGCAATGTAACCGCAAGCACCACCTCCGTTTTCTGGCAGGATTTCCTGGACGATTCGCGCTATGCCTCCGAAGGATTGGGCCTGTACGAAGGCGGAGCCGCAAGCTACCAGTACGGAGTGTGGCGTCCTTCCGACACCAGCATAATGGTGAGCGGGCTGGAATACTACAACGCCCCCTCCCGCTATGCCATCTACAAGTGGATGCGCAAGATCGGCTGCAGTGAGGACTTCTCAACCGACAGGTACGAAGACTTTGTATCGAATGACCTTATAAACGTCAGCACTCCACACAAGGTGGCCCGCCGCACTGCGGGAATGAAGGCGGGGAAGCCATCGGATGACGGAGGCGTCGAAATCAAGGAACCGCCCCTTTCCGGAGATAATATCATTACGATTCTCGACAAGTAATCCCGGTTTTCTCCCTGCTTCGGCGGGGAGATTTTTTTGAACGCAGCGCCCGTGCTGTTACGTCTGGCAAAAAAAGAGCATATTGTTTCATAATAGTAAAAACTTTTACTATTTTTGTCAAACCAAACATCCGACTTATGAGTACAAAAACCTCAAACCCGAACATTTCCAAGTTGTGGAAAACCGAAGACTGGCTTGCCTGCTGGCTCGGTTTCATAGTTATTGCGATAGGAATCGCGGCCGTCCTCACCAAGGCGTTCGACTTTTCCGCGGTGAAGTTCTCCACCTGGACCTGGGGAGAACATCTGTCCGGCGCGGCCGCCGCCAAGGCCGTTCCGCTGGGGCAGCAGCTCGCCAGCGGCGCCTTCTGGCTCAAGACCCTCCGCACCTTCCTGGTGCTGGGCGTCCTCTTCACCATCGGAGTCAAGCTCCAGGGCGAGAAGATAAAGGACTTCGTCCCGGCGTTCGTCGCCCTGTTCGTCGTATCCCTGCTGGTCAGGATGATCAGCGCCGAGTTCACTCTCAACCGCTATCTTGAATGGGCCTTCTGGGCGCTGCTCATCGGCCTGCTGATTTCCAACACCGTGGGCGTTCCCAAATGGCTCAAGCCCGCCATCCGCACCGAGTTCTACATCAAGACCGGCCTCGTGATCATGGGCTTCAGCGTGCTCTTCAGCAACATCGCCAAGTTCGGCCTCTACGGCATCGCCATCGCCTGGGTGGTCACCCCCATCGTCATCCTGTTCATGTGGTGGCTGGGCACCAAGGTGTTCAAGATGGACAACAAGCCGCTGGTAATCACCATGGGCGCAGCCACTTCCGTCTGCGGAACGGCCGCAGCCATAGCCACGGGCGCGGCCTCCGGCTGCAACAAGAAAGACCTGTCGCTGGTCATCTCCATCTCCATCATCTTCACCATCCTCATGATGGTGCTCGAACCCGTCATCCTCAAGGCTCTCGGCACACCCGAAATCATGGCCGGCTCGCTCATCGGCGGCACCGTCGACTCCACCGGCGCCGTGGCGGTCGCAGGTTCCACCTTCGGCAGCGGCAGTGTGGGCGAGAAGAGCGCCGTACTCGTGAAGATGATCCAGAACATCCTCATCGGCTTCATCGCCTTCTTCGTGGCCCTCTTCTTCGCCACCAACGTTAACAAGAAGGAAGGCGAGAAAGTGGGCGCCGGCGAAATCTGGACCCGCTTCCCGAAGTTCATCATCGGCTTCTTCGTGGCATCCCTGGTTGCCTCCTTCATCGTCCAGCCCCTTGCAGGCGGCGATGCCGTGAAGGCCATCAACGGCGTGCTCGACCAGTACAAGAACTGGTGCTTCGTGCTCGCGTTCGTGAGCATAGGCCTCGACACCAACTTCAAGGAGCTTGCCCAGCGCATGCAGGGCGGCAAGGTGCTCTGGCTCTACGTTCTTGGTCAGACCTTCAACATCGTGCTCACCCTCGCGATGGTCTGGTTCGTCCTCTCCGGGAACTTCTTCCCCGTTCCGGTGCTCGACTAAGTGAAGGTTTCAAAAAAGACATGGCACATTATCACCGCGGTGTTCTGCATCGCGGTGATTGCTGCCTGTATCTACGTGATGAGCAAGGGGTTGGGGCTGAACCCCGATCTCGATTTCGGTGCCGGCGCATACTATTACGCCGACATTCCCGAATACGAGAAAAGCCTCAAATGGGATATCTACACGCCCGCCCTGCCGTACATCGTGTACGTGCTGCTGTTCCTTGCCTGGGGGGCGCTCATGTATCTGCTCTGGAAGTGGATAGACCGGAAGTAGCGGTGCGCTACAGGTCTATCGTGAACACGGCGCTAAGGCCCGAAAGGTCGGGATTTATGGGATTGTAGAGGTATTTCACGCCGACCAGGGTGTCGTAGGGAATCCACAGGAAATTGCCCAGCTGAACTCCCAGCATCGCTCCCGCATAGGCGTTTTGCGTGGAGGTGGGAAGGCTTTTGCCCAGGGGGGTGGTGGCGTCGAATTCGTATGAGCCGTACAGGCGCAGCTGGAAGTTGCGCACGTAGAATGCGGGGCACAGGAAGGTCCAGTCCACCGCGGCGAAGGGCATGGCGTATTCGACCGATGCACGTACCCCGGTGTCTATGTCCCAGTCGCACCCGAAACTGCGGCTGTACTGGGCCGCAAACTTGATCCCGTGGGTGCGGAGCAACCCCGGCAGATAGCCGTACACCAGGGCGAGGGCGGTGCCGCCGTAGGTCTCGCGCATGAGGGGCATGTCCATGATATTCAGCTCCATTCCGAGGCCCCAGCGGGGGAAGACGGCAGAGGCTGCCACCGGGAGCATGGTGTAGGCCCTGATTCCCGCCTGCACGAAAAACCCTTGATACACGGGGGTGTCGGGCACCGGGAGGGCCCGCCGCGCCTCCGACTTGGGCAGGGTCTGCCAGCGGTCGTTGCTATAGGTGGTCTTGAGGTAGGGCACCACTCCGCGCGACCACCCGCCGGAGGTCAGGTTCCAGGGGATGTAGGCGTTGAGAGCGAGCTTGACCTGCGGCTTTCCGGCCGGATTCTCCACAGTGAGATAGCCCTTCTTTTCGGAGTCGAAGGAGAAGCTGCGCTCGAATGCCTCCCGGGCGTTCACGTCGGCGCGCACCTCCAGCACCGGATACCATCCGTCATAGGTGAACTGGGCGTGGAAGACGGGCCGCGCCGCCGTGGTGACGTTCTCGACCGACACCCCGAACGAGCCGTAGAAGTTTTCGAGCTCGTTCTGCACCCAGGCGGTGGCGCCGAGGTACGAGGGGGTGGAGGTGCTCTCGTAGGAGAGAGCCCTCACCGCGTCGTATTCGACATAAACCGGAGCCCAGGAATGCACCTTGAACAGGTTCCCCAGCTTGGAGTAGGGCTGCGGAGCGCTTGCCGTCGTGGTGAAATCCTCTTCGGGAAGGAGAGGCTCCTGCTCCGAGAGCTTGTCCGCGATGGGGCGCGGGAACGGCTCCGCGGGCGCTTCTTCGCCCAGCAGGGAATCGGCGGCCATCGCGTAGATGGCCCTTGATCCTGCCGTTGGGGCCGAGAAGTAAAGGCTGTCGCCGTGGAAGACCCAGTCGTTGCCTCCGAAGCGGAGCGAAGTCTCCTTCCAGAGGGTGCCTTCCTGCGTGAGCGAGTAGAGCTCCGTGGTGCCGTCGCGGTCGGAGCTGAACCAAAGCCTGCCTTCGTGCCCGAAAAAGCGGTTTATCTTGGCCTGGCAGGGCTCCAGCAGGCAGTTCCAGTCGTACACCCGGTAGATTCCGAAACCGTCGTCGGTGATGGCGCTGGCGTAGAGCACTCCGTCCATCCAGGCCGATTCCACCACCTGCATGCCGTCGGGAGCCCGGAAGCGGGCGATTTCCCGCCCGTTGCTCTCGTGCACGAGCGCTATCGCGCTGGAGCCGTCGGGGGGATACACCGTCACCACCACGAACGAATCCGAGGGTGCCGGGGTGGGGTTGAAGTAGCGTTCGCCCCTGGTGAGCGTGTGCTTCCTGCCCCTGCGGTCGAGATAGCGCAGGTTCGAGAAACTCCTCAGGCCCCAGCGGGCGTCGGGGGTGTATTCCGTCCAGTAGATGCGGCCCGACACTTCGCTCGGAGCGAGCCTCGATGTCATCGAGGAGAAGGCCGAGAGCCGTTTCTGCTCCCCGGAAGGGGAGGTGTACGCCAGTTCCCTGGTGCGCGTGAGGCCGCCGCGCAGCGAGAGCAGCGAATCGCCCTTGAACACCAGCGCGGTGTTGGTCTCGTAGCGCCTGGTTTCGGGGCTCTTCCTTGCGGCCGTGAGGAACGGGGCCCGAAGCGAATCGTTCAGCTCCCATTCGGCCTGGAAATCCTCCTCTATCTTCCTGAAGGCGTCGCCGAAACTCAGGCCGGAAATCTCCTTCACCGTCTTCTGGAGATTCATCAGCGGGTAGCGCTTTTCGAAGATGCGGGAGAAGTAGCGAGCGGTGAAGCCGGGGGCGTTGAAGCTGGTGCGCATGCCGGCGGTGAGCATGTAGCCTACGCGGTAGTAGTCGGGAGTGTAGTTCTTCAGCGAAGAGTACCGCCACTGCCAGTAGTTGCGGTACTGCCCTTCCGCGAAGGAAACCCTCATGTATTCGAGAAAATCGGAGCTGCGGCCCCTCCCGTTGAGGGTGAGGGCGGTTTCGGCCGTCACCGCGTCGCCCTCGAAGAACGAAGGCCCGGGGTACAGCGCCGAGGCTCCGCCGGCCCAGAGCTGGCCCAGGAGCGCATCTGCGGCGCGGAACGGGCCGTCGCCGCGGATGAACTGCATCTGCGCCACGTGCCGGCCTTCATGCACCGCCAGATAATCGATCCAGGGCAGGGCTTCGGGGTCGTACGCGTCGGGGGTGGCGAGCAGGGCCATGCGCCTCGGCGCCCAGACCACCATGCCGTTGGAGTAGGCCATGTAGGGATGGATGACGACCGGCATGGGAGTGCGGTACTTCTCGTTCGGCTCATATCCGGCGGTGGAGGCCAGGGGCTTCCCGTAGCGTTCGAGCTCCACTGCGAAACGCACCGCCATGGAGTCGGCTCCCTCCGGGTAGATGAGCTTGTAGGAGCCGGTCCGGAACCATTTCCACCTGATTCCGGCAGGGTCGGAACCCAGGCGGTAGAACTGGGCCGTGGCGCTCAGCGGAAGAAGCAGAAGAAGGAAAAATATCGCCAGTCGTCGGGGCATATGAGTATTTTTTTGTAAATTTAGCAGAATTTTCGCGAATAACAGAATATATGAGTCTCGTTCTTCAAATTCTGACTCTGCTCGGCTCGCTCGGCATGTTCCTCTACGGCATGTCCCTCATGAGCGGAGGTCTGCAGAAAATGGCCGGAAACCGTCTCCGCACGTTCATGGCCAAAATGACCTCCAACACCTTCAAGTGCATCCTCACCGGCATCGTCGTCACCGCCATGGTGCAGAGCTCCACCGCCACCACGCTCATGATAGTGAGCTTCGTGAACGCCGGCCTGCTCGCCCTCGGGAGCGCTATCGCGGTCATCATGGGCGCCAACATCGGCACCACCGTCACCGCGTGGATCTTCGCCCTGAGCTTCGGGGCGGGCAGCTTCAGCCTCGGCGCCATCGCCATCCCGCTGATGTTCTTCGCCTTCGTGCTGATGAGCACCAAGAAGAACCACAACTTCGGCGAGTTCCTGATGGGTTTCGCACTCCTGTTCCTCGGTCTTACCACCCTCAAGGAGACATCCACCGTGCTGCTCAACCACGAAGGGGTGAGGGTCTTCCTCTCCTCGCTTTCAGGCATGGGCATATGGAGCATCTTCCTCTTCCTCCTTGCGGGAGCCGTCATAACCATCATGCTGCAATCTTCCGCCACCGCCACCGCCATCACCATGGTGCTGGTGGCCCAGGGGTACATCCCGTTCTCGATGGCCACGGCGATGGTGCTCGGCTCCAACCTCGGAACCACCGTCACCTCCAACATCGCCGCCTCGGTGGCCAACGTGAGCGCAAAGAGGACGGCCAGGGCGCACCTGCTGTTCAACCTCGTGGGCGTGTTGATCGCGCTTGTCCTGTTCAAGCCCTTCCTCGGCCTTGTGGGCGTCACGGTGCAGGCCCTCGGCTTCCCGAATCCCGTCACCAACGATTTCCAGTCGGCCGACGCATCCACGCGCGAGGCCCTCATAGCGTCCCTGCCCTACAGCGTGGCCATGCTGCACACGGTGTTCAACGTCATCACCACCCTGCTCCTCGTCTGGTTCATCCCGACCCTCGAAAAAGTCGTCACCTGGATGGTTCCCAGCCACAATGTGGAAGACGAGCAGTTCCGCCTCAAATACATCTCGGCCGGCACCCTCTCCACCTCCGACCTCGCCCTCAACTCCGCCAAGCTGGAGCTGGTGCGCTACGGCGACATCACCCGCCGTATAGTGGAATTCATGCGCGGGGCCATCCGGGCCGAAAGCCAGGAGGCCTTCCAGCCCTTCGACGACGAACTCATCAGATACGAAGAGATTACCGACCGTTTCGAAAAGGAGATTGCGGCCTACCTGAACGAGGCCACCAACAAGGAGATGAGCCACGAGGCCACCATCCGCGTGAGGGCCTACTACCGCATAATCGGCGAGCTTGAAAGCATAGGCGACAGCGGCGAGACCGTGGGCAAGATCATCGCCCGCGCCTGGGCCCACGAAAAGCAGTTCACTCCCGACATGAAGACCAAGCTGCTCAAGATGTGCGACCTGCTGGACGAAGCCTTCGCCGCCATGCACACCAACCTCGAAACCCCGTCGGTCGAAATAAACGACATCACCAATGCCGAACAGGCCGAGGAGAACATAAACAACTATCGCGACATTCTCCGCGAAGAGCACCTGAACAACATCGAGAAGAGCAGTTATCCCTACGAGACAGGCGCCTTCTACATGGACCTGGTGAACTCCTTCGAGAAGATGGGCGACTTCCTCATCAACATCTCGCAAAGCGTATACAGTGTCAAGAACGTCAATTAGCGCAGTGCTGCTCGCGGCCCTGCTACTCTGCGGCTGCGCAGGCGGCGGAAAGAAAACGGCGGAGCAGGCTCCTGCCCGCAGTTTCCCCAAGGTGTCGGTTCCCGACGCCTACGTCGACGAGGCCGACAGGGTGGCGTATGCCGCGGAGCATTTCTGGGACGCCTACCTTGCCGGAACCGGCGCTACCGACAGCGCCAGGGTGCTGGGCGTGCCCAGGGGCGAAGTGGAGCAGCACCTTTCCAACTACATCGCCCTCCTCGGGACGGAGTCTCTCCCTGAGGCGCAGAAGAATGTAGGGAGGCTCTTCGACGGGGTGTCCGCCGTCCAAAAGCGCGACAGCACCTCGCATTTCTTCGACGCTTTTTCGGAGCTGGTAGGCTCGTACCTCTTCGACCCCAATTCCCCCATGCGCGACGAAGACCTGTATCTGCCTTATGTTCAACGGCTTGCGGAGAGCCCGTATACCCCCGACAACATGCGGGCGGTCTACCGCTACCACGCGCTTACCTGCTCGCTGAACCCGCGCGGGTCGGTGGCCGCCGACATCACGGCCCGTACCCCCACCGGCACGCAGTTTACCCTTCACGGCATCAGGGCGCCCTACACCCTGCTCTTCTTCAGCAACCCGGGCTGCAGCGCCTGCCGCGAGACTATGGAAACCATACAGAATGAAATCATGCCGCTGTTCCCCCGGGGGACGCTGGCGGTGGCCAACATCTACATCGACGACGACATAGACGCATGGCTTAAATACGTGGAAGTTTATCCTGAAGAGTGGTATACCGGCTACGACTCCGCCCACGAGGTCCGCGACGACCAGACCTACAGCGTGAGGGCCATTCCCTCGCTGTATCTGCTCGATTCCGAAAAGCGCGTGATATTTAAAGATGCGCCTGTCGAAAAAATATTACTATATTTACAAACGGTTGAGGACTGAAAATCAACGCTAACTTTAACACTATATCACTATGGGATTATTGGACAACATTCTCACTTCCGCAATTGAAGGCGCAATGACCGGCGGAAGCAAGACTGCCTCCACCACGAAGAGTTCCTCTTCGGGAAGCAGTGTACTCAAGAAAGCCGCCACCACCGCAGCTGCAGCTGCCGCGGCCGGCTACATCTCCAAAAAGATCAAGGGTGCGGCAACCGCCAAGAAGGCCGCCACAACGGCCTCCGCAAGCTCCGAATCCGACATCGTAAAGGCTATCCTCAATCAGATCGGCGGTACCTCCAGCGGGGTCAGCGCCAGCACCATCAAGGATGTCCTCGGCTCGGTGCTCGGCTCCAACTACGCTCAGGTCGCCAGCGGCATGGACCTTGGCGAGCTCGCCCAGGGAGTCCTCTCTGTAATCGGAATGGCAAACGCTTCAAAGTAAAAGGGAACAGCTATGGATACTAAGAAAATAGGAGACGTCATCGACCTCATGGCCAAAACCGGCCTCTTCTTCGCCAAGGTTGACGGCGAATACGAAGGCGGCGAAAAGAAGTTCATCGAAAAGTATCTCGGCAAGCTCGCCGAATTCGGCGACGTGTCGGACATCAAGGGCAAACTCGAAGGCTATCTCGACGAGACCTTTACCCTCGAGCAGATCATCGATGAGACCAACGCTCTCGTGGCAGACTTCTCGAAGGTCGAGAAGGCAGCCATCCTGGCCTCCATCGCCAGCTTCATCCAGAAGGTCATCAAGGCCGACGGCGACAAGGAAACCGCCGAGGTCGCTGCCTACGCAGCCTGGAAGAACGCAGTTCTTGCGTAATAGGAAATCCTTGACGATCGCCCTCAGAAGAGCGATGGCTCCAGCTCCTTGGGGTGGAAGGATTTGCGGTGGTGGGGAGTGAAGCCGTAGCGCCTGATGGCATCGAGATGCTCCCGCGTCGGGTAGCCGAAATTGTGGTCCCAGCCGTACAGGGGGTATTCCAGCGCAAGCTTTCGCATATATTCATCGCGGTGGGTCTTGGCCAGAACCGAGGCCGCCGCGATGCTTGCGTATGTGGCGTCGCCGTGCACCACGGTCTGCGCCCTGTAGCCGCGCAGGGGTTTCCACTTGTTGCCGTCCACCAGAATCCATTCGGGTTTCACCGCCAGGCCGAGCACGGCCCGCTGCATCCCGGCGACCGAGGCCCACAGGATGTTGAGGCGGTCTATCTCTTCGGGAGAAACCTCCACGACCTTCCATGCAAGCGCCTCGCGCTCAATGATTTCGCGCAGGGCGTCGCGGTCGGCTGTGCTCATCTTCTTGCTGTCGTTGAGGCGCGTGTCGGCAAAGCCCTGCGGCAGGATTACCGCAGCGGCGAACACGGGCCCGGCAAGGGGCCCGCGTCCGGCTTCGTCGCAGCCCGCCTCCACGAGCCCTTCGTGCATGTATGGCAGCAGCCGCGCCGCTTTCATCACTTGGTGCTGAACGCCCAGATAATCGCCTGTTCGAAGGTTTCGCCCGGCCTGAGCTCCGTGGACGGATAGTCAGGATGGTTGGGGCAGTCGGGATAGTGCTGGCACTCGATGGCCACGGCGTCGTAGTCGTGGTACACGTGGCCGTTCTTGCCCTCGGGGCAGCCGTTCAGCCAGTTGCCGGTGTAAATCTGCACGCCGGGCTGGGTGGTGAACACCTTGAGTACCCTGCCCGAAGCGGGCGAAACGAGCTCCGCCGCCTCGCTGAGCTGGCCCTTCATGTGGCCGTCTATCACCCAGCAGTTGTCGTAGCCTTTGCCGTACCTTAGCGCCGGGAAATCGGCCTCGATGTCGCGCCCTATGGGCTTGGGGTTCAGGAAATCCATTGGGGTGCCGGCCACCGGTTCGGAATCGCCCAGCGGGATGAGGCTCTCGGAAGTGGGCAGCCACTCCGAGGCGTTGAGGGTGAGGACATGGTTCAGGACGGTTCCCGAACCCTCCCCGTCGAGATTGAAATAGGCATGGTTGGTGAGGTTCACCACCGTGGGGGCGTCGGTCTGTGCGGTGAAGGTGAGACGGAGCTCGTTCTCCTCGCTCCACTCGTAGCGGGCCACCACCTTGAGGTTGCCCGGATAGCCCATTTCGCCGTCTTCGCTGAAGTACATGAATTCCACTCCGTCGCCCTCGATGCGGCTGTCCCACACGCGGTTCTGGAAGCCCTCGGGCCCGCCGTGCAGATGGTTGGGGCCGTTGTTTATGGGAAGGGTGTATTCCTTGCCGTCGAGGGTGAACCTGCCAAGGGCTATGCGGTTGGCATACCTTCCGGGGCATTTGCCCGAGCAGGGGCCGTCGGCGAAATAGCTTTCGGCCTTCGGATAACCTATCACCACGTCGGCTATCTTGCCGTCGCGGTCGGGCACGTTCACCGACACGATGGCCGCGCCCACGCTGCCGAGCTGCACGCTGGCGCCGGAGGCGTTTTCGATTGTGTATCTGAAGATTTCTTTTCCCTGGGCCTCTCCCCAGAGTTCCTTTGTAATTTTCATGGCGGTATGTTTATTTTTAAACTGCAACGGGTGCTTTTATGGCAGGCCACGGGTCGTAGCCTTCCAGGGTGAAGTCTTCGTACCTGAAGTCGAAGACGCTCTTTACGTCGGGATTGAGCCGCATCACCGGGAGAGCGCGGGGTTCGCGAGAGAGCTGTTCCTCCACCTGCTCCATGTGGTTGAGGTAGATGTGGGTGTCGCCTGTGGTGTGGATGAATTCGCCCGGCCGGAGCCCGCATTCCTGCGCTATCATCATGGTTAACAGCGAATACGACGCGATGTTGAACGGCACGCCGAGGAAAGTGTCGGCGCTGCGCTGGTAGAGCTGGCACGAGAGTTTCCCCTCCGCCACGTAGAACTGGAACAGGCAGTGGCAGGGGGGCAGCGCCATCCTCTCCACTTCGCCAGGGTTCCAGGCCGTGACCATCAGCCGGCGCGAGTCGGGAGAGCTCTTTATCTGCCCAATCACCTGTTTCAGCTGGTCGACGCTGCTCCCGTCGGGGGCGGGCCAGCTGCGCCACTGATGCCCGTACACCGGACCCAGGTCGCCGTTCGCGTCGGCCCATTCGTCCCAGATGTGCACGTTGTTGTCGAGCAGATACCTGATGTTGGTATCGCCGGATATGAACCACAGCAACTCGTGGATGATGCCCTTCAGGAACACCTTCTTGGTGGTCACCAGGGGGAAACCTTCCTGCAGGTCGTAGCGGCACTGGTGGCCGAAGATGCTCTGCGTGCCCACCCCGGTGCGGTCGGTCTTGATTACGCCGCGGCTGCGGATTTCACGCAGCATGTCAAGATACTGTTTCATTGCACTATTATCACTCTTTCGATTTCCTCGACGCTGGAGTCGGAATAGCCCACGATGGCCTTTACCGTGTGCGCCCCCTTCGAGAGCAGGGTAACTGAAGCGTCGGCGGTGCGGCTGCCGTCGAAATACCATTTTACCGACGAGGCCGTCTCGCCGTCGGCGGAAAGGCTGAAATAGAACACGTCGCCCACGGAGTAGAACTTCTTGGGGCTGCTGATGATCTTGATGCCCAGGCCGGATGTTTCGGGCCCTGCAAGGGTGAACCTGACCGTGCCGCCGGAATAAGCGATGTCCTTCAGGGAAAGCTCCAGCTCCTTTCCGCTCCACGGCTCCGGAACGAAGCCGGTAACCGAGCCGGAGGGATACACCCATCTGTCGAAACGGTAGGAGGATTCCCTGGCGGGAATGATCCTGTAGCAGGGATGGGCGGCGAAGGCGTTGATGTTGTTGCCGTAACTCCAGAGGCTCGAAGCCCTGGTGCTGCCGGACACGCGGTTGCTTGACTGGTCGACATGGTAGACCACCAGGCCCTGCACCGGAATGGAGGGGGAGTAGTAGTTGATATACTTGTCCCAGCCGGTGCCGTCGCGCGTCTCGAGCAGGAAGAACTCGCCCTTGACGTCGGAGAGGATCTTGTAGGCCACGTTTTCCCGGACGGGCTCCAGGGTGTAGGAGCCGCTCGCGCTGAGCGTCGCGGGCTCGCTCATCCATTCGAGCAGGTACCTTTCCATCGCGGCCAGGTTGGGCGGAGTGCAGGATTTGTTGTTGTAGCAGCCCGCGTCCATCAGGGAGAAGTTGCCGGGGGTGTACTCTGCCTGGCCGCCCGTTTCGTAGTTGGTGTCGTAGAAGTCGGGCAGGCCGAGCACGTGGCCGAACTCGTGGCAGAAAGTGCCGATGCCGTCCATGTTGCTGCCGGAGCTGCCCATGAGTTCGGAGGCACAGGCGTATGAGCCGAACCTGACCCCGTCCAGCACGAGTTTGGAATAGTTGGCCTGGAGCGTCCAGGAATGGGGCCAGATGCAATCGGCCCCGCCGCCTTCGGCCTCGGAATAGCCGGCGTAGAAAAAGAAGACGTTGTCGACGTAGCCGTCGCCGTCGTTGTCGTAAATGGAGTAGTCGACCTGGCTGTCAAGGGCCTTGAGGGCTTCGGCAAGCGCTCCGTCGGGGTTCTTGTCGCTGTTTGACACGTTGCCGCCGTAGTCGGCCATCTTGCCCGACACCTTGACGGGCCCTAACACGTCCCATGTGGGTTTAAGCAGGGCGTGCGACTGTTCGGTGTAGTAGTCGAGCACGCTGCCGGTGCCTCCGTTGTCGGAATAGCCCTGCTGGTTGATGAGATTGTCGAAGTTTTCGCGCGACTTGGTGAACGACTTGTCGGAGAAGTTGATGAGCACCACAAGGAAGCGCTTTTCCCCTATGGAGATGGAAGATGCTGCCTGCGGCCCTTCGCCGCTGCGGCGTTGCGAGTACAGGAACGGGGCCGCTGCGGCGCGGGCGTCCACCACGGACCTGCTGACCTTCTGCAGGTAACCCTGCCCGTCAGGCTCCAGGCAGTCGCCGGATTCGTTGGTGATCCAGTGGAAATTCTCGTCGCCGTGGAGCAGGATGGTGACGGTGCTGCCGTCGGGCTGCGTCACGGTGACGGGGAACGGATACGCAGGCACGGCCCGCGCGGCGAATGCCGACGCGAGCAGGAATGCCATTGCTATGAGGAATCTTTTCACGGCCCGCTAGTGTTTGAGGATGTACTTTATGTTGTCGCCGTCCTTGAGCCACACGAAACCGCCGCCCACCTTCATGACCTTTGCGGTGATGTCCTTGTCCTCGGGGAGCTCGGAAGTCCAGTTCTGGTTGAGGTGGAAGCTGATTTCACTCCCCGCCACCGGATTGAGGGGAAGGCCGGTGAAGAGCATGTATATGCCTTCGTCGGGGCTTACCATGGCGAAGGTCTCGTGGTCGGAGTATTTGCGGAGGTTGGTCTGGTACTGGCCGAATTCGCCGGTGTAGTTGGTGAGGTTCACGGCGTAGATGCCGGGCACGTTCTCGTAGGAATCAATCCTGGTGAGGGCCCTGGCGGCGTCGGACCTGGAGCCGTCAGCCCATACGATCGTGGCTTCGAGCACGACAACGTTGCCTGCGGGCACGGCAGCCGGGGAAACCAGCACTCCCGCGTCGCCGTTGTACTTGCCGTTCGTGAAGGTGGGGGCCTTCACTTTCACGTCCCAGCCGTTGAGGCCCGCCTTGGTGTACACGTCCACGGAAACCCCGTCGTCGGTGACGATGGCGGCCTGGATGGCGGTGAAGTCGGCCTCGGCGAAGTTGTCGGGCAGGGTGAAGAGGATGAGCGAGTCGGCCTTGACCTGCAGGGTGCCGTTCGAGAGGTCGGTGCCTATCTTGAACCTGACCTTTCTGGGGATGGTGATTTTTTCGCCGGTCTGGGCTACGGTGAAGGTCACCGAGTAGGGGTTGGAGGTGTCCACGTCCGAGAAAATCCCGGAGCCGCCGTAATTTACGGCCGGACCGAGCTTCACCCAGTTGCCGTCGCCGTAGTCGACATACCAGTAGTCGTTCTCTATCTTGAGCTTGGGAGTGTTGCCCTTCTCGCCCTTGGGGCCGGTGACGGGCACTTTGGCTCCGTTCACGGTGAGCCACTGCCCGTTGATGGTCCAGTAATACACGCCGTCGCTGTCCTGCTTCGCGCTCACAACGGGGCTGTCGCCCTTGTCGCCGGTGTCGCCCTTTGCGCCGTTGTAGACGAAAACGCTCTGGGCCGAAGAGAAGTCGATGCGGTAACCTGTCACCTTCCCGCCCTCGGTAATCGTCTGGACGTCAGTTATGTAGTCGCGCGACTGAAGAGCCGCGATAACAGTCTGCATGGACGAGATGTTGGAATTGATCTGGTTGCAGATTGTTTCGAGCGCCGAAATGCGCGCTTCGTGGTTGGCGAGTTCCTCCTTTATGTCGGCGGTGCAGGCTGCCGCACAGAGAAGGACAAGTGCTGCGTAGAGGATTTTTTTCATGTCGGTAAATATGCGATTTATAATACGCGAAAATGGCTAAAATTATTCGTAAAAGCAAAAAACCTGTAATTCAATTCAACTATCGCAAGTCCTTTTCACCATCCTGCCGGCTCGTGTGGCAGTTTTTCAGATGCAAAGGCCCTCGCCTTTGTCGCCCTGCAGGCTCCGAAATAAAAATAATAGTTATCTTTGGGCTATGGAAAAGTGTTTGATAGTGGCCATCGCGGAAGACAACGCCATCGGCGTGAAAGGCGGCCTCCCCTGGCATCTCTCCGAAGACCTTAAGTATTTCAAGAAAAAGACGAAGGGACACCCCGTCATAATGGGGCGCACCACCTACTTCTCGCTGCCCCACAGGCCGCTTCCGCACCGGAAGAACATCGTGCTCAACCTCGGCGGCGACCCGATCCCCGGGGTAGTCTGCGTGAATTCCTTCGAAGAGGCCTACAAGGCCGCGAGGCCGGCGCGGAAATGCTTCATCATGGGCGGCGCCTCCGTCTACAGGGCGGCCCTTCCCCACATGGACACCCTCTACATCACCCATGTCGGCACCACCGTCCCGGAGGCGGACGCCTTTTTCCCCGAAATCAGCCCGGATCTCTGGCGGAGCGGCTGGAAGTCCCGCATCCACAGGGAGGACGGCATCGAATACCGGTTCGTCATCTATCACAGAATCCGCAAATAATCGTTTATAAACGTTTGACATGGCAGGACAAAGGGAAAGTTTCGGCAGCCGTTTCGTGGTAATCATGGCCCTTGCGGGTTCCGCAATCGGGCTGGGCAACATCTGGCGCTTCCCCTACATGGTGGGAAAGCACGGCGGAGGGGCCTTCATCCTGGTGTACATGCTCTGCTGCCTCTTCGTGTCGCTCCCGGTCTTCTTCGCCGAGGGAATACTCGGCAAAAGCACCCGGCTGAACCCCCTCGGGGCCCTCAAAAAAGTGGCTCCCAAATGGCGCTGGGCGGGCTACATGGGCATTTTCGCCGCGTTCGTCATAACATCCTACTACAGCGTCGTGGGCGGCTGGAGCTTCGACTATCTGGTGCGCTCCCTCCGCGGCGGTTTCAGCGGCCTGTCGTTCGAGGAGTCCGCCGGCATCTTCGCCTCCATGTCATCCTCGGGGTGGGAGTGCCTCCTGTGCTTCTTCGTCTTCCTTGCGCTCACCGCGGTGGTGGTCGCCTTCGGCGTGCAGAAGGGCATAGGCAACTTTTCGAAGGTGATGATGCCGCTGCTCTTCGTGATGATAGTCGTGATTGCCGTGCGCTCGCTGTCGCTTCCCGGGAGCAGAGAGGCGCTCGACTACCTCTTCAGGCCCGACTTCTCCAAGCTCGACCTTCCCGGCATCGCGGCGGCTCTCGGGCAGAGTTTCTTCTCCCTCTCGCTCGGGGTGGGGTGCGTCATCACTTATGCCTCGTACATGAAGGAAAGCGAGAAAATCCTCCCCACGAGCCTCTGGGCGGCATTCTTCGACACCGTCTTCGCCCTGCTGGCGGGCCTTGCCATCATGCCGGCGGTCTTTTCGGTGGAGGGGCTCGAGCCCGGCGCGGGCCCGTCGCTGGTGTATGAAACCCTTCCGGTAATCTTCTCCCAGATGGGGCCTGCGGTTCCGATAGTGTTCTTCCTCGCGGTGCTCATCGCAGCGCTCACTTCCTCCATCTCGATGTACGAGGTGGTGGTCGCATGGCTCGTGGACGAAAAGAAATTCGGCCGCATGAAGGCCGTCATCACCGTGTTCGTGTGCGCGCTTGCGCTGGGTTCGCTCTGCGCCCTGCTACCTAAGGTGTTCAGCGCCTGCGACTTCGCCACGAGCAACATCTTCATGACGCTCGGAGCCTTCGTGTTCGCCGTGGTGGTGGGCTGGAAAATGCCCGAAAAGATGGCCGCCGAAGCCTTCGGCAGCCGCATCTATCCATTCGTACACTTCCTTGTAAAGTGGGTGGCTCCCGTGGCCATCGCCGTCATCGCGGTGACAAATCTGCTGTAAGGGAGGCGAAATCTTCTACGGAAAGCTGCTCTGCACGCATACCGAGCAACGGGGAGTCGTATCCTTCGGGCAGGAGCTGTTTCAGGGCGTTCCGCAGGGTTTTCCTGCGCTGGTTGAAGGCCGTCTTCACTACCTGGCGGAAGAGTTTCTCGTCCACTCCCAGTTCCGTCCGGGAGTTGCGGCGCAGGCGGATTACGGCGCTGCGCACCTTGGGCGGCGGGGAGAAGGCCCCCGGCTCCACCGTGAACAGGTATTCGATGTCGTACCAGGCCTGCAGCAGCACGCTCAGGATACCGTACACCTTCGAGCCGGGAGGGCAGGCGATGCGCTGGGCCACCTCCTTCTGCACCATGCACACCACTTCCGGCACCAGGTCGCGGTCGTCGAGGATCTTGAAGAATATCTGCGACGATATGTTGTAGGGGAAATTCCCTATCACCGAGTACTGCCCTGGGAACAGAGTGTGAATGTCAAGCTTCAGATAATCAGCCTGATACAGCCTGCCAGGCATCTGCGGGAAATGGGTGAGGAGATAGTCTGTCGACTCCCGGTCCAGTTCCACCATCTTGAGATTGATGTCTTCGCGCTGCAGCAGGTACCGGGTGAGCACGCCCATCCCGGGGCCTATCTCCAGCACGTCGGTCCTGCCGCCGGAGACATCCGCCCCGCCGGGCTTCTCGCCAAGCGCGGCCACGATGCGCGCCGCCACCTCCTGGTCGGTCAGGAAATGCTGGCCTAACGCTTTTTTGGCTCTGACTTCCATATCATCAAGCCTATTGCGGCGAGGAGCATCAGAAGGGTAAGCACCGAGCAGACCAGCGACACGGTCTTGCCCTTCGCATACGATTCCGGCTGGAAGCGCATCACCAGGTCGTGCTCGCCGGCAGGCAGCACCGCCGAGCGCAGAACCTTGTCGGTCAGCGAGATGGGAAGGACTTCCCCGGTGTCGGCAACGGTCAGTTTCCAGCCTACCGGATAGTACACCTCGCTGAACACGGCCTTCGCCTGCGAGGGCGAGGCGTAGTGGTAGCGGAGCTCGTTGGGAGCGTACGAAGTGAGCGCGATGGAAGCGCCGTCCTCACCCTCGAACCAGGCGTTTCCGCGGGCGTAAGGATAGGGCACGGGAGGTGCTTCCCCGTTGATTATTATGTACTTGCAGTTGAGGTTCGCCAGGCTTTCGAGGTAGGGCGCGTTCTCGATCGCCTCCTGCATCGTTTCGGCTTTGCGAAGGGATGCGTTAAGCTCCAAAATGTCTCTCTGGAGCTGGCTGTCGATATATTCCTGGTAAAGCTGAAGTTTTGCCGGAGAGTAGCCGCCGATGTTCTTGTGCCAGTAGGACGGATGCGAGTCGTTGAAGATGTTCACGGTAAGGTCCAGCACCCGGTACGAAGGGTCTTCGAGCGAGAGCAGCATCTCGTCGACCGGCCGTTTGTTGAACTGGGCGGTGAAGTTGCGCTTGCTCACGAAGTCGTCGGCGCCGAGGTAGCGCTTGCCGATGGCGAACATGCTCACCACCACCAGTATGCAGATGCCCGCCGAGGCATAGACCGCGCGGCCTTTCTTTGCCGTACCCCACCACAGCAGGGCCCAGGATGCGATTATGAGCAGTGCCGCCACGATGGCGTCGGTCCGCATCAGGGAGATCCTGTCGGCCACGAGGGCGTTCACCAGCACGTCGGGCCTGCCGGCATCGGCGGCGCTTTCAAAGCTGCCGGCAATCGAGGGAATGAGGGCCACCAGCAGGCAGAACCCAGCGGTGAGCCCCAGCGCCCAGAGCGAAGCCTTCTTGAAGCGGGCTTCGGGAATCTCGCCCTTCAGTATCCTGTCGAGCACCAGGAAGCCCAGCAGCGGCATCGTGAACTGCAGGATTACCAGCGCCATCGAAACCGTCCTGAACTTGTTGTAGAGCGGCAGCACGGCCATCGCCAGCTTGGTGAAGGCCATGAAATGGCTGCCCACCGCCAGCAGTATGGCCAGCACCGTGGCCGCCAGCAGCCACCATCGCTCCTTGCCCTTGTAGCAGAAGAGCCCCAGCAGGAAGAGGAAGATGGTGATGGCTCCGATGTACATCGGGCCTGCGGTGAAGGGCTGCGGCCCCCAGTAGAGGGGGATGTTCTTCGACACTTCGCGCAGATTCGCCTGTCCCGAGCTCTTGAGCAGCTTGTATGTCTCGGAATTCTCGCCCACCGCGCCCGCGGAGGAACCGCCGTTGTAATTGGGTATCATGAGGTTGGGGAGCTCGTTCCAGCCGTAGCTCCAGGCCGTGGCGTAGCCGAGGTCGAGGCCCTTCGTCTCACCGGAAGTCTTGCCGCCCCTCATGGAATACTTGGTGTACTCCCATGTGGGGATGAGCTTATTTGCGTTGGTGCCCACGCCCACCAGCCCCAGAGCGAAGAGCAGGGCGGTGGCGGCGAAGAAGCGGCCCAGTTTCTCCTTGTGCACCAGCAGGCTGATGAGCTCCACCAGCACGAAGATGACCATGATGATGGCCAGATAGTACGACACCTGCGGGTGGTTGGCTTTCACCTGACAGTTCACGGCAAGCCCGAACAGGGCGGCCCCCAGCAGCCTCCGTGGCCATTTTTCAGCCTTGTAGGTATACACCATCGCGGCCAGCGCCCAGGGAATGAGGGCGAGGGCCTGCATCTTGGTGTTGTGCCCCACCTGGATGATCTGGAGGTTGTAGGCGCAGAAGGTGACGGCCACCGCGCCCCCCGCGGCAATCAGCGGATCGATGCCGAAGGCGAGCATCATGAGGAAGGCTCCCAGGAGCGAGAAGAACAGATAAGTGGCCGGACGCTTGCCCGTATGCATCAGGAAGTCGTAGGGAGCGAGGGTCCAGTCGCCGTCCCCGATCTGGTCGAAGGAAATGGTGGGCATGCCGCCGAACATCGACTCCGTCCAGGTGGTCTTGTCGTCCGGGTGGGCGGCGTTCCACTCCTTGGTCTCGTGGGCCATCCCAAGATAGCCCGAAATGTCGCTCTGGTTCACTATCTTGCCGCCCAGAACCTGCGGTACGAATGCATACGACAGCACCAGGAGGCCCAGCACTATCAGTACATAGGTGAGTATTTTTTTCCAGTTCATATCGATTCGAAAAGTTTGACCATCTGTCCGGTGAGGGTGCGGCGCGAATAGGCCCCGATATCCTTCCCTTCAGCCTTGAAGCTGCCGTCCCTGACCTTGCAGACGAAGTCGGCCATGGCTTCGCTGCGCGGCCAGTCGAGCATGATGCCGGCGCCTGTCGTGGTGAGCAGCTGCGCGGCCGCCCCGTCTTCCTGGCCTATGCCCAGCACCGGCTTGCGCGCGGCCAGATATTCGAAAATCTTCCCGGGAAGCACCTTTTTGTATTCGGGTTCCTTCCTCAGGGGGAGAATCAGCATGTCGGCATTCTGCAGCTCCTTCACGGAATCTTCGTGGCTGAGGTAGCCAAGCACGCTCAGCTGCCCTCCTAGCCCGTAGGAACGGATGGCGTCGAGGATTTCCCCGTCCACCTTGCCGGCGAGCCGGATGTCGAGCGACTCCCTGAACGGAAGCCCCGACAGGGCCTCCCACAGCGCAGTCGGGTTGCCGTCGCTGGCGAACAGCCCGGTGTGCACTATCCTGAATCGGCCTTCATGTGGAACAGCTTCATGCTCCGCAAAATCGGCGTCGTCGTAACCGTTGGTGATCAGGTGCACCGGAGTGCCGGTGGCGGCCTCGAAATCGGCCTGCACCAGAGGCGACACCGACACTACCGCGGTGGCTTCGTCGAGCACCGCCTGCTCCAGCTCCATGTGCTTGCGCTCCGCCTTCTTACTGAGGCCCAAGTGCTTGAAATAAAATATCTTGGTCCACGGGTCGCGGAAGTCGGCAATCCAGGGGAGACCGGTGGCGCGGTGCAGCTCGAGCCCGATCAGGTGCATGCTCTGCGGCGGGCCGGTGGTGACCATCACGTCCACCGGATGGTCCTTGAGGTATTTCTTCAGGAACTTCACCGAAGGCTTCACCCACCAGATGCGGGGGTCGGGCACGAACCAGTTGCCCCTGACTGCGAGCGCGAGCTTCTGCTTGAAGTTCTTCTCCTGGCCGTTCACCGGGTTCACTCCGGCGCCTTTTTCGCTTCCCTTGCCCATGAACTTCCGGGCCAGGGCGTAAGGTTCGGTGATATGCGTCTTGAGCACCTCCGCCTCGGCGGGGATGTCGGCGAGAAGGCTCCCGTCGACCGCCAGCTGCTCCGGATTTTCGGGGGTGTAGATTACGGGCTGCCAGCCGAATTCGGGCAGATGCCGCGAGAACTTCACCCAGCGCTGCACGCCGCTCCCTCCGGTGGGCGGCCAGTAGTATGTGATTATCAAAGCCCTTTTCATAGGCCTGTCTCTTTTTTCATGTTGCGGAGCAGGTCGAAGGCCTGCATCGGTGTCATGTTGTTGAGGTCTGCCGCCTCCAGTTCGGAGCGGATGGCGCTCAGGGTGGGGTCGTCGAGCTGGAAGAGGCTCAGCTGCAGGCTCCCGTCTTCGTGGAGATCGCCGCTCCTGGCCAGCGAACGGGCGCTGTTCTCGCGGGCTTCCAGCATGTGCAGCGTCTCCTCGGCGCTCTCCACGATTTCGCGGGGCATGCCGGCCATGCGGGCCACGTGGATGCCGAAGCTGTGCGACACTCCGCCCGGCTCCAGCTTGCGCAGGAACAGCACGTCGTGCCCGTCTTCCTTCACCGCGATGTGGAAGTTGCGGATGCGGGGGAACTGGTCCTCCATGTCGTTGAGCTCGTGGTAGTGGGTGGCGAAGAGGGTCTTGGCTCCCTTGCCCGACTTGTGGATGTACTCCACGATGGCGCGGGCTATGCTCATGCCGTCGTAGGTGGAGGTGCCGCGGCCTATCTCGTCGAGCAGCACCAGCGAGCGCGGAGAGAGGTTGTGCATTATCATGGAGGTTTCCAGCATCTCCACCATGAAGGTGCTCTCGCCGCGGGAGATGTTGTCGGTGGCGCCCACGCGGGTGAAAATCTTGTCGAACCAGCCGAACCTGGCCGAGGCCGCGGGCACGAACGAGCCCGTCTGGGCCATGAGCACTATGAGCGCGGTCTGGCGCAGCAGGGCCGACTTTCCCGACATGTTGGGGCCTGTGAGTATCATTATCTGGGTGCTCGAGGAGTCCATGTACACGTCGTTCGGCACATACTCCCCGTCCGGGCCCATGAGGGTTTCGATCACGGGATGACGCCCCGCCCTGATGTCGAGGATGCTGCTTCCGTCCACCACGGGACGGCAGTAGCCCCGGTCGAGCGCCTGCCTGGCGAAGCCCTGCAGCACGTCCAGCGCCGCCACGATGCGGCAGTTCACCTGGATGTCGCGGATGCTCTCCTGCACCCTGCCCACCAGGCGTGCATATATCTCGCCCTCCATGCGGCTGATGTCCTCCTCGGCCGTGAGGATTTTCTCTTCGTATTCTTTGAGTTCCTCCGTGATATAGCGTTCCGCGTTCACGAGGGTCTGCTTGCGCACCCATTCCGGGGGCACCTGGCCCTTGAAAGTGTTGCGCACCTCGATGTAGTAGCCGAACACGTTGTTGTAGCCTATCTTGAGGCTGCCGATGCCGGTCCTGGCGGCTTCCCTTTCCTGCATCTGCAGCAGGTACTCCTTGCCGCCGGCGGAGATGTCGCGCAGCTCGTCGAGAGTGCGGTCCACCCCGCGCGCTATCACCTCGCCCTTGCCTATCTGCACCGCCGGGTTTTCCGCCATGGTCGAGACTATCTTTTCGAGCAGGCGGCTGCAGTTCTTCATGCCCCGCAGGAGCTTTCGGAGCGCCGCCGGAGGGCCGTCCTGCGCCTCATCGGGGCCGCAGAGCTCGCGGACAGGCTGCATCTGGGCGAGCGACCTGCCGAGCTGCATCATTTCGCGGGGGAGTATCCTGCCGGTCGCGGCGCGAGAAATTATCCTTTCAAGGTCGCCCACGTTCTCGATGAGCGCGCGCAGTTCCGTCAGCTTCGCTTCGTTTCGGGTGAAGAACTCCACGATGTCGTAGCGCTCGTTCAGGACCCCCCTGTCCATGATGGGCATGGCCAGCCACTGCCTGAGCAGACGCGCTCCCATCGGGGAGGAGCAGCGGTCGATGGTGTCGGCGAGGCTCACTCCGTCCTTGCCGGCGTTGCTCTGGAAGATTTCGAGGTTGCGGAAGGTGAAACGGTCCATCCACACGAACTTGCCCTCTTCGATGCGGGAAAGGCTGCAGATGTTCCGCAGGCCTCCGTGCTCGGTCTGTTCCAGATAGATGACAAGCGCGCCCGCGGCGGTGACGGCCAGCGGGTAGGCGTCCACTCCGAAGCCCTTGAGGCTCTCCACGCCAAGCTGGCTGCGGAGCTTCTCTTCCGCCGCGTCCTGGACGAAGGCCCACTCGTCGAGGGGACTTATGTAGACGCCCTGGAATTTCTCTTTCACACCCCGGGCGTAGTCGCGCCGCACCACCAGTTCCTTGGGGCTGAAGGTTTCGATCAGGGTGCTGACGTATTCGAGGGTGCCCTGCGCCACCTGGAAGGTGCCGGTGCTCACGTCGAGGAAGGCCGCCCCGCAGCTTTCTCCGCCGTCGAAGGCCAGGCCGCAGAGATAGTTGTGCTCCTTCTGCTCCAGCATTCCGTCGCTGAAGGCCACGCCGGGCGTAAGTATCTCGGTGACACCGCGTTTGACCAGCTTGTTCCTGGCCAGTTTGGGGTCTTCCAGCTGGTCGCAGATGGCCACCTTGTAGCCGGCCCTCACGAGCTTTGGCAGATACTGCTGGATGGCGTGGTGCGGCACCCCGGCCATGGCCACGTCGCCCTTTTCGCCGTTGCTGCGGTGGGTGAGGACCAGCCCCAGCACCTTGCTCACCAGCACCGCGTCGTCGGAGTAGGTTTCATAGAAGTCCCCCACCCTGTAGAGCAGGATGGCTTCGGGGTGCTGCGCCTTGATGGCGAAGTACTGCCTGAGCATTGGGGTGTCTTCAAGGGTTTTGGCCATATTCTACAAAATTAACAAAAAATACCAAAAAAGGCCCGCTTCGTGGGCGGACCTTTGAAGAAGTCAGTGAAACGCTTCTATTTGAACCACTCGGTGAGATGGTCCTTGGCGTAGAAGTAGTAGATTGCCAGGCCTACCCAGCTCAGAAGGAGAACCGCTATGGAAGAGATGATTTTTCCGGCGGTGGAGATGGGCTTCTTGAGGATGTCAAGGACGGCCAGCACTGACAGGACGATACCTGCGATGTAAATGATTTTTGACCACATGGTTTATTTGATTATTTCGAGTTGTTTGAAAATCTTGGTGAGGATGTCGATTGCCTGGTCGAGCTGCTCCATGGTGTGGGTGGCCATGAGCGCGAAGCGGATGATGACGCTGTCCTGGGGCACTGCAGGCGGGATTACCGGGGTGATGAACACTCCCTCGTCGAGGGCGAGCTTGACCGCGGTGAGGGCCTTTTCGGTGTCGCGGACAAAGAGCGGGAAGATGGGCGACTGGGTGTGGCCGATGTCGAACCCGCGCGCGACGAACTCCTCATGGGCGTGGTTGGTGAGGTCCCACAGGTGCTGGATGCGTTCCGGTTCGGAGATCATGATGTCGATGGCCTTGCTTACCGCCGCCACGTTTGCGGGCGGCATGCTGGCGCTGAAGATGAGCGAACGGGAGGTGTGCTTGAGGTAGTTCATGGTGGTGCTGTCGGTGGCGATGAAACCGCCGAGCGAGCCGAAACTCTTGCTGAAGGTGCCCATGATGAGGTCGACCTTGTCGGTGAGGCCGAAGTGGCTCGCGGTGCCGCGGCCGCCTTCGCCGATCACTCCGAAGGAGTGGGCGTCGTCCACCATCACGGCGGAGTTGTATTTCTCTGCAAGCTCGCAGATTGCGGGCAGCGGGGCGATGTCGCCTTCCATCGAGAAGATGCCGTCGACCACTATGATCTTGGGGGCCTTCCTGGGCGCGAGGCGGAGCTTCTGCTCAAGGCTGCGCATGTCGTTGTGGGCGAACTTGAAGGTCTTGCCGAAGCCCAGACGGGCGCCGTCGATGATGCAGGCGTGGTCGAGGGCGTCGAGGAAGATGAAGCTGTCGCGGAAGCTCAGGCAGCTGACCACTCCCAGGTTGGTCTGGAAGCCGGTGCTGTAGGTTACCGCCTCGTCTTTTCCAACGAGCTTAGCGAGCTTTTCTTCAAGTTCCAGGTGGATGTCAAGCGTGCCGTTGAGGAAGCGCGACCCGGAGCAGGAGGTGCCGTATTTCTTGACCGCGGCGATGGCTGCTTCTTTCAGACGGGGGTCGTCCGAGAGGCCGAGATAGGAGTTGGAGCCGAACATGAGCACTTTTTTGCCTTTCATGTCGACTATCGGGTCCTGCCCCGACTCGATGGGCCTGTAGTAAGGATATATGCCCTTTGCTTTGACTTCCTGCGGCAGTGTGTACTGTCCGCAGCGTTCCTGAAGCGTATGGTTCATAGGTTGTACACGAATAAATAGTTTACAAGTCCGCAAATATATACATTTTTTCGCTAGAATAAAAAAGGCCTGCTTTTTTTGCAGGCCGTTCATCTGTGCGGCAATGTATTATTTGGACGCCGGACCCGGAGTCTTCTTTGCGCGGTTCAACCTCTTGACGGCGTTTACGCTGAGGGGTTCCTTCCAGGGCGAGAACACCGTGCCTTCGGTGGTCTTTATGGTCTTGACCTGCTGGATCTTGAGATCGGGAACCTTCAGGGTCATGTCCTTCTTGATTTCATCGGGATTGCGCATCTCGTCCTTGCCGGTTTTTGAGGTGTCTGTCAATGCGGCCAGAGTCTTCTCCTTATATGCCTTGACGGCCTCCTTCTCCTCTTCGGTGGGAGCCAGCATCACGGCCACGTGGCCGGATTCGCCGAGAACGGGGATCAACACTTCCCTGCCGGGAACGACGTAGGTGTCCTGTGCGAGGGATGAGGGATTGACGGGAACTCCATAGTAAATATCTATAGCGGTGATGGACAAGCCGTTGGAATCCATGATTGCGGTAATCACGGGACCTTTGTTCTGCTTGCAGGAAGTCATGGTGGCAGCGACGGCGAGAACGGCTGCACAAATCATAGTTAACCTTTTCATATTCTCGAGTTTATTTTTTTATTTGCATAAATCGTGCAAAGATATAAAAAATTCCAAATTTTGCTTTATCTTTGCAGTCCGATTTCGATTGAGCCCCGGCTTTACGAATCCATCCCGGAGAGGTGGGTGAGTGGCTGAAACCAGCAGTTTGCTAAACTGCCGTACTCGTAAGGGTACCACGAGTTCGAATCTCGTCCTCTCCGCAAACAGCCTTGTGATCAATTGATTACAAGGCTGTTTTCTTTTTTGACACACAGCGCCGCTAAGCTATTCGCGAGCTGGGATGGAGGCCGCAATCGCCAGCGTATCCTCTTTGAGGCCGTCGGATGTGGCCGTCAGGCAGGGGAGACATGCCGACTTGCCGCACAGGACACACTCAAGGTTAAAAGAAAAACAGTTTTTTCATCATTTTTCTTCTCCTATTATTACGCCCCACGGTTCGATGGTAATGTTCCTGCCGGCTGCAAGCGACTGTCCGTCAAGAAGCGACTCGCTGGCGGGATAGGGCCAGGCGACGGTCTTGGGCTCGTAGGAGAAGTTGAAGAGGTAGTGTATCTGACGACCCTTGGCGTTGGTGCCGGAGCG
>FLNY01004817.1_pt1 | contig 83384 bp, 67 predicted proteins | sample 1140381 | NCBI WGS metagenome assembly FLNY01 (sample SAMEA3878172, study PRJEB12797) | bioreactor metagenome | biome: Moose rumen | place: Sweden | collected 2011-10
GGCGGCGGTCGTGCTGTCGTCGTGCGCGAATGCGAAAGGCAACAAGACGCTCATCGAGCAGGGGCCTGTCGCTCGCTTCGCTTATGAGTGAAAAGGCGAACATCGAAACTTACCTTGCGCTTGTTATGGGCGCAAACGGAGGTGCGAAAAATGGAAAGCGAAGAGCAAAAGACGAAGCGTGTGGGTGGAATCGTCGCTACTTTTGCGGTGGTGATTGCGTATGCAACGCTTATGGATTATCTGCATTATGATTTCTTGGCACGACACTCGGAAATCCTTGGATATTATTACGCGGATGGCTATTTGATACTGCCTGCAGTGATTTTGTATTTCGTTTCACTGCGGCTTTTTGTGCTGAAATCGCTTTTCTTCAAAAAACTTCCCATCGCCGCAAATAGTTCGATTTTCGCCCTTTGTGCGCTCATCTTTTTTACGTTCTCCGCGGCGGCGTTCGATTCAGCGTATCTGACACAAGACGGCATAAAAACGTCCCGCGAGACATTTTCTCCCAGCTCGATTGCGGGCGCAAAAATCGGGATAAAGAAAAGCCACAAAAGCTATGAGCAATACATTGAGCTTTCGCTGATTCGCGAAAAAGAGCCGTTTCGGTTCAACACGTTCCGCGGCGATTACACCATCGCGGACTTTTACGAGCGATACGACGGGGCGCTTTTTCTTGACGGCACACAAACGCCGGTACAAATCGAAACATTCGGCTTAGAGCATATCGGTGAGTATCTGGACGGAAATCGCCTTATTACGCACAAAGCTGCACGAAAATTGCGGGAATTCGGAACATCGGGAGCAAAAAAGTGAAACACGATGTCGTTCTCTATAAAATGCCGGAATCACGCCCGTGCGATTATTGTTTCAGCCTGCTCGACGGCAGTGTGTTTGTCGATTTTGAAATAAAAGACGCGCTTGCATACCTCTTGAGGATTTCGCTTGACGGGTACGGCTGTTATTGCATTCAGGGGGAGTCAAATCCGCTTTGCAGGAAAAATACAGAACTGCTTGAAAAAATCGTCCGAGGCGGAATAAAAGACAGCGACAAAAGCTCGCTTTTTGCGCTCATCAAAAACGCAATAAAAATCAACCGACCGCTTTTGCGCGCAGACGAACCGCTGAAAGAATACGCTCTCATCGGTGAAAACGATTTTATTTTGTGCCGCGACAAATTCGATGTTGAAGCAATCGAAAACATTGCGGAACGTGAAATCCGAGAAAACCCAGAGCTGTACGCAGGGCTTTTGGAGTGCTTCCAGGATATGAACTGGCCTGTTGCGGCAGTCGCGCAGAAAAAGCTGATTTTCGATGATGAAGAAATCGTTCCGTATCTCAAAACCGCGCTTTCTTCCGGCGATGAAGACTGGGTTTATTTTTTGCGCAAACAGATAATTCCAAAGATGAGCGAAAAAATAAAAACGATGCTGCAAATGGAGAACCCACAATGACATCCCCGCCCAAAAGAGTATTTTATATTTTGATTTGATGTGATAAAATAATCATTGGAGGAAATTAAATATGAAAGTTTTGGTAATTGGTGGAGCGGGCTATATCGGCTCTCATGTCGTAAAGGAATTAATGAAAAACGGACACACCGTTACGGTTTTTGACAACCTTTCAAGCGGTTTGAGGGAAAATCTTTTTAGCGAAAACGAATTTATTTACGGAAATATTTTGATTGAGAGGGATTTGGAAAAAGCCTTCGAGAAGGGCTTTGATGCCTTCATTCACCTTGCTGCTTTTAAGGCGGCAGGCGAATCAATGGTAGAGCCAGAAAAATACTCAATCAACAACATCACGGGAACGCTCAACATTATGAATGTCGCCGTAAAGCACAACTGCAAGATTATGATTTTTTCTTCAAGCGCGGCAACCTTCGGAGAACCAAAGTATCTTCCTCTTGACGAAAATCATCCGCAAAATCCAATCAACTACTACGGATTTACAAAGCTTGAAATAGAGCGTTTTATGGAATGGTACGATAAACTTCGCGGCCTTAAATTTGCGGCTCTCCGCTATTTTAACGCAGCCGGATACGATGTTGACGGAGTTATAAAGGGCTTAGAGCAAAAACCCGAAAACCTTCTTCCACGGGTAATGGAAGCAGCCCTTGGACAGCGGCAGCTTAAAATCTTCGGAACTGACTACGACACGCGAGACGGAACTTGCATCCGGGACTACATTCATGTCACAGACTTGGCTCGCGCCCATGTTATGGCCCTTGATTATATCGCAAAAAATCAAAAATCCTTAAAGCTCAACTTAGGAACGAACAAGGGAACGACAGTAAAGGAATTGCTTGATGCGGCCCGCAAAATCACAGGAAAGCAGATTCCTGCAGAGGAAGCACCAAGACGCCCCGGAGATCCTGCAAGTCTGTACGCAAAATACGATTTGGCAAAGGAACTTTTGGGCTGGGAACCAAAATATAGCGATGTCGAAACGCTCGTAAAAACAACCTGGGAAGCCTACACGAAATAATAACGCGTAATTTAAAATGGGGCTAAGCTCAAAAAAAAGCCCCGTTTTTCAAGAAAATATTTTTCAGTTTTTGTATTTTTCACTATATTTATATCATCAAATTTTCGGAGTTTTTTTATGAAAAAAATCGCAACAAAATCCATCATTTCCATTTTAGTTATTGCAGTTATAGCCCTTGCTATTTTTGAGTCATTTTCAGTAGTCGCTCCAAATGAGCGTGGCGTTCAGGTTATGCTCGGTGAAGTCACTGGCGATGTCCTTGAACCAGGAATGCACTTTCATCCGCCATTCGTAAGCGTAATCAAAAAATATTCTATCGTTCCTAAAGGAATGAATGTCAATTTCTCTGTGGGAAAGGACGGGGCAATCACAAAGGATATGCAGACTGTCGGCTCTCAGGTCACTGTCTTCTACCGCTACGACGGAGCTAAAATTATGGACGCCGTCAAAAAATACAGCGAATCAATTCTTGAAAATGCGATTACCAGAAGCCTTGTTGCCAGCGTAAAGGAATCTGTCGGAAAATACTCGATTTACGAGCTTGTGGAAAATCAGGACAAAATCACCAGCGATGTCAATGCGGCCCTCAAAGAAAAGCTTGCCGAATACCCAATCGAAGTCACTCAGCTCACAATTTCAAACTGGGACTGGAGCGACGATTTTGACAAAAACATCAAAGAAACAATGAACCGCACCCAGCAGGTTCGTCAGGCTGAACAGGATTTGAAGCTGGCTGAGACCAACGCCCAAAAACAGGTCGCCGAGGCAGAGGCCCAGAAAAAAGCAGCCGAGCAAATGGCAGAAGCAGAGCTAATCAAGGCTCAGAAAGCTGCCGAAGCAAAGCAAGTCGAAGCAGACGCCCTCGCCTACTATAACGCAAAGGTCGCCCAAAACTATCAGGTCGAAATCAAACTGAAAGAGCTTGAAATCGAGCTTGAAAAAGCAAAAAAATGGGACGGCCGCCAGGTTCCAGAATATGTGCCTTTAACAGCCGCAGGCGGAATAGTAACGCTCCCCGAGGCGAAGAAATAAAAATTAGACGCAGATGCACGCAGATAAACACAGATAAATATTTCATACATGAAAATCTTTCATATTTAACAGACGATTTTCAACTGACAAAAAATAAAATCTGCGTTAATCCGCGTCAAAAAAAAGGATAAGATTCATGATTCAAATCTTCGACACAACTGACAAATATCCCCTGCAGAAAATCGGCAAGATGGCCGGTGTCTGCTGGAACAGCCCAATTGATTCGGCTGAAAAGAACATAAAACGGGCCAAGGACTGCATCACAAGCGGTCACGGCCGCGTACTTGAATATGTTGACATAGAATTGTGCATCTCAGGCTACTCTGCCCGGGCAATCCGCGAGTATTACACCCATATCGGAGGCGGTCCCACACGCCTTCAGGAAAGCACCCGCTATGTAAATTGCGAGAAATTCGACTATTATCTTCCGCCCACCGCCGCAAAATCTCCTGAGGCAAAAAAGGCTTACGAAGACTGCATGGAGCAGATTCGCAAAAGCTATGCCGTCCTCATGGAAAAAGGAGTCTCAAAGGAAGATGCGGCGAACATTCTCCCTCTCGGAATGATGACAAAAATTGTAGACAAGCGAAACCTCCGCAACATGATAAATCTCATGAACCAGCGGCTTTGCACAAGAGCCTACATCGAAATCAGAAATCTTGCAAATGAAATAAAAGCCGCGCTGAGCGATTACAGTGAAGAATGGCAGTGGATTTCGGAAAATCTTTTCGTTCCAAAATGTGATGTGACAGGCTTCTGCACCGAAACGAAATGTTGCGGTCGTCGCCCCAAAAAACAATAGCCACAAGGATGTGGCTAAAAGCCCAGCGAGTTTTGGCTAAGCAACTTCGTTGCGACAAAACTCGGCCACTTTTTGCGACAACAGGAGGTTGGCGCATAAAAGTGCAAGTGCTGTGGTCGTCGCCCCAAAAAAGAAAATTAGGAATTAATTAGACACAGATTTTCGCAGATAGACGCGGATAGTTTTTTCTGCAACAAGTATTATCTTAGGCAGATATTGCAAAAAAAATGAGGTTCCCCACGCAAGCACTTGCGTTTTCGTGCTTGTCTGGAAGCCTCATTTTTTTATATAATCTGTGTCGTATCTGTGTAAATCTGTGGATTATTTCTTTGCAAGAACCGTGTTTCCCGAACCCGTTGAATAGAAAGCCAGAACCTCGGTAGAAAATTTACCTTCAAGAAAACCCCGGTAATTCGAGATTTTGGCTACATAATTAAGGGTATGCTGGGGTGTTTTGTTCTGCTTTACGCGAGAGGTTCCCGCATTGTACATTGCAAGAGCAGTAATGTCGTTTCCAGCGACATCCATACAATAGCGAAGATGATTCATTCCGTATTTTGCGCTTACTTTCGGGTCAAAAAATTCAGCCTCAGTAAGCTTTGGGAAAGTTGCGCTGTTGAGCTGGAACAAGCCCCTGTCAATCGTACGGTTCGTGTTTGAATTTACGGCATCCGCCTTAAAACGACTTTCAACATAGGCAAGAGAAAAAGCCAGCGAAAGAGGAATGTCATTTTTGTCAGCGTTTTCAAGAATAGCGAGGGCAACTTCACGATTGCTTGTCACATGAGTGTAGAACCATTCGACCGCAGGACGAGACTGTGCCTGCCTGTACAAGGCCAAGCCTTCATCATCTTCCGGAGAATAGTCATCTGCATATTCTGTCTTAAAGCCTGCCTGTGCAAAATATTCTTCTGTAAAATCCATGCTGTTGAGTAATGCAAAATCAGGAACTTCCTTTTCAGGCTCTTCTTCTTTTTTGGCAGACGGAATCAGCGTAAAAACAACAAGGCAAAGTGCAAGCAAAAAAGTACTAAGCGCTAATGTTCCGCCAAAAATTTTAGCATTAAAAGAATTCATAGGCATTATTTTTCCAAAAAAAACAATTTCAGTCAATGGAGTTTTTGGAGATTTTTGCAAATTTTAGGGTTTTTCTTGCGTTTTTATGCAGTTTTTCGCAAACAAAACGCTTTTATATCAATTTACAGAAGTCAGTACAAAACGACATCAGTTCCGACATTTTCTTTGCAAAAATAGCAATATTGCTGATGCTTAGCCGAAAGTTCTTCAATATAGAAATCTTTAGATTTTAGAATTTCAACCGGAAGCGCAAAACCAATGACTGAAACGCAATCCTTGATTCTTCGGGCGCAATGCTTCATTGCCGCTGTAAATTGCTCAGGCGACGCATTTTTGTCAAAAACAGGCTCTATGAAAACAAAGTCGCCTTTATCGTCCTTTGATTTTAGCTCCTCACGAAGCCGTGCGAGAAAATCTTCGTTATATTCTTCTTCGCCCGCTTCCACATCGCTCCACTTTACGGGAAAAGCCAGCCCGTCAAGCGAAACAGGCTCCCCTGTCATTTTATAAAGTTTGGAAGCTTTTACTTCAAATAATCTTTCAAGTTTCATAATGTCATTCTATCATTTTTTTTAAAACAAAAAAATCCCTGCAACTTTTTGCGGGGACTTTCTAGCTTCAAATTCAGAACCAAAAACTACTCGGTCAAAATTTTAATGACCTCAGCTTTGTCCTGAGTATTTAGGATTTGAGCACGCTTTTCTGCGCTCTTGAAGAGCAAGCTGACTTCAGCCAAGAACTGAAGGTGCGGCCCCGTTTTGTTAATCGGTGAAAGCGTCATAATGAAAATGCGGCATGGCTCCTGATCCAAAGAATCAAAATCAACAGGATTGTCCGAAATACCAATACACGCAACCAAATCTGCGACTGTGTCTGTTTTTCCGTGGGGAATAGCAATACCATGTTTCATGCCAGTTGACATTTTGCGTTCGCGGTCAAGAACACATTCGCGAGCTGTAGCCTTGTCTGCTACTTTTCCAGCCTTGATAAGAATATCAAGCATCTCATCGATAATTTCTTCTTTTGTTTTACCTTTGAGGTGCAATTCTACGGTGTCAGGTGTTAATACTGTTTTTAAGTCCATAACAAAATTGTAAATTTCATTTAAGCAAAAGTCAAGTGAAAAATTAACAGAAAACAAGAATTTTTCGTTTCCATAAAAATCATCTTTTCTAAACTGGAACAAGGAATTTGCCGAAATTCAATGTGAATATCTATGTTTACAAAAGGAAGCGGATTGTGAGAAAAGGATTTTTTTCTTCGCTGATTCTTTGCTCAGCATTTACGGCACTTTTTGCCTCTGAAAATAAAGGTTTTATCTCATCTCAAAGCACGATTGACTGGTCATCTTCAGCATTTGTTTCTGAAGTCAGGCTCGACACTGAAAAAGCCGGCATCAGCATGCCTTCGGGTAAACGGGCATCCATCAATTTTATTGAAACAAAGCTCCCTGATTTAATTAAGGACGGGCTTCTTTCGCTTTATGTGAATTCTCATCAGCAGCTTGGCGATTTGGTCATCTCAAATGATATGACTCTTGAGCAGCTCACAAAAATTATAGATGAAGGAAAAAAAAGTCCGGGAATTTTCACGGACGGAAGCCTTACATTAAAAACGACTCATTCAATAAATTTAAAAGAAATCTCATCACTGATGATTAAGCATCACTTTCCATACAGGAATGCAAAACCAATCGAAACCGTAGCGTCAAGGGTTTACACGGGAATCATCATAGACGCGCGGGGAAGCCTTGAAGTTCACGGTGAATTTATGGAGGACGAGGTTTATCCTTGCTTTTTTCCCCAGGTCTGGGACGAAAATATGAATCTTATTTATGAGAGGAATATGGGAAATCCTGACCGTCAGTTCAAAAACGGTATGATTGGCTACGACTGGCGGGATGACGAGTCACATTATCACTCAAGAATCGGCTCGGATCCGCTTCACATAAAGGCAAGAAAGGTTTACGGTCATCTTCGCACTGACCCCGTAATCTCAAGGGAGGATGCGCTAAAAATTCTTTCCGTGCCGGAAAATGTTAAGCTTCTGGAAGAAGGAAAGGTCGTAATTCTTCTGGATAAGGAAAATCTTACTTATTCAATCGAGAGAAACGAAGAGCTGCAGGAATACTACGCACCATTCCTTGATATTAAGAGTTATTTCCCAGAAAATGAAGAAGCACCGATTATCAAGATGTTTGGAGATGAATTCCAGCTTTTGTACGATTTAAAATTCGTAGCTGACAGTCCCAAGCTTTTGGATTCAGAGCTTTCGAAAATGGAAACCCTTGCAAATCTTTTAAAAGACATCAACAAGGACGATGCATACACCGTTCTTGTAGAGGGCCATACTGCTGATGTAAATAAACCGACAGGACAGATGAACCTTTCTATCGCGCGAACTCAGACAATCATCGATGAGCTTGTCAAACAGGGGCTGCCACGCTCTCTTTTCACATTCCGTGGATACGGCGGGACTCAGCCAATTGCCTCAAATGCGACTCCTGAAGGACGGGCAATGAACCGTCGTGTCGTGATTACGGCCCGCCCGAAAGCGACTTACATTCAGCGATATTAGTAATTTCAGAGTTATCTCTAAAAAGTCAAAAGGTAATTTTATGAAAAAAATTGTTCAGACAGCCTTTATCTTGATTTTCTCCCAAGCCCTCTTTGCCGCAGATTATTTTTCTGGTGAAGCCGGACTTTTAGCAAATTTTATAAATACAGAAAACTATGGCTTTGAGCCGGCATTAAAATTCAACGGTTTTTTATCAGGTCAACTGGCCTTTTCTAATTCATTTTCAGTTCGCGGAGAATTTTCAATTCAGACTGATGATTTATTCGATGAAGGCCTTATGAAGGAAGTCTCGTCAACATTCCGCTTCAATGAAATTTCTGCGACTTATAATAAATCCTTTGCAAATGTAAATCACAGTTTTTCGATTTTTAAGGGTTGTTTTGAGTCCCTTGGCAGCGAGAAGTTCATTTCCCGGCATCTCGGAGTTCAAAAATATTCATCTTTTCTGACTCAAAATTACCTTGGTCTTAATGGAGCTAATGTTTATGACTTGTACGGAACTGGACTAAGCTATACGCTGACTTCAAAAAGACTTCCAGTGTGCACGGGTTTTGTAATAAGCAGGAATTATGAAAATGTCGAAAACTGTGCCCAATTAAACACAGACATTCGCTTTGGCTTTACTTCAAAAGCGCTTACGGTTGACGCACTCGCTGGCTTGGGTGCCCCCTTGTACACAAAAGATGACAACGATAACGATGTGGTCCTTCTGATTGAGACCCTTTATTTTCATACAGGCGTAGACATTCTTTTGGGAAACGAGTATTCAATTCTTTCAATGCTCCTTCAGGGAGGATTTGAATATCTTCCCGTGAAAAAAACAAGTCGCTCAGCTGAGTCCTACCTTCATAAAGATGAAATCTATCTTTTGCTTGAGGGGCGTTTAAGCGGTGGCCCGTCTAAATTTTACATCTCATTCTTTCATATTCCGGATAGCAAGCTCGACAAAATGACTTTTATTGACGACAATATCGGCGTAAATACCAGGATTTTTGCCGACAAACTTTACACAAAAAACCATGAGTACAATATCGGCTTAAATTTTATGGCAGGATTAATGGGCATAACATTCGCAAATCTTGATGAAATTGATGTAAACGAAAATTTCGATTTGAAACTCATTCCTTTTACAGAAATAAGCCTTAACGGCGGTCTCTTAACCTGTGCGCTGCAAGTCGGAATCACCCGATACGCAAATAATGATGATGAAGCATTAAAATTGCATATCGGTTACAAAAAAGAGCTTTAATCTAATTCTTTCAGAGCCAGAATCAAATCGTAGGGAGTCATCGCAAAGTCACACTTGATTTTTCTGGAAGCAAGAGAGTGCGCCAAAACGGCCGTAATTGCAGAATCAAGGCTTTTCCGGTGCTGGGCAAGCAAGGCCACTATAAGCCCGCTCAAAACATCTCCACTACCCGCCTTCGCAAGACAGGGCTTTCCCAAATCATTTACGAACATTTTGAATTTATAGCCGTCGAAATGAGCAATTACGGTGTTTGCGCCCTTTAAGACGACAGTTTTTTTAGGAAATTTCCGGCAGAATTTTTCAAGAAGCTCCATTCGATTTATGCAGCACTCTTCGATTGAGTATTCTCCCAAATCACAATTTTTTAGAATTGCCTGAAATTCCTTCGGATGAGGAGTTAATACAACGCCCTTTTCTTTTTTTTCAAGGAATGTTTTTAAGCCTGAAGCATAGCAAGCATCCGCATCGATAACGCAGCGGATATTTGCGTGCGAAAGAATGTAATCAAAATAAGGCTGAATATTCTCGTTGCTTCGTCCGAGTCCCATACCGAAAGCTATTGCATTGGTTTTTTCTGGAATTTCGGCAGAGACCATAAGCTCAGGGAACATATCGAGTCCTTTTTTTGAAGAATGTTTATGGACGAGAGTGACAAGCCCCGCTCCGAAACGGAAAGCCGCGCTTCCGGCAATAGCAGCGGCACCCTGCTTTTCGCCACTTGCAATTGCGACATGGCCAAAAGAGCCTTTGTTGACATTGTGAATAGTTCTGTGAGGAAGGATTAAATCGCTTTCTTCAAGAAGAACCGCTTTTACAAGGCTTGAATTATTAGAATTTTCGTAGAGGCGGCGGTTTACGCCCAAATCTGCGCAGCGAATTTCGCCAACAAAATCCTTTGCCGTATCTGAATAAAGGCAAGTCTTTAAAGCACCCATCGTGACGGTTAAATCGGCAATGAAAGCGCCTTCGGTGACAGTTCCGTCGGCACGAACTCCGCTGGGAACATCACAGGCAATTTTGTAGCACTCGCAGAAATTCATATCGCTGAAGGTTCCGAGAACTTTTTCGTCAAAATTCCCGTGAAAACCACTTCCAAAAACACAATCAACGATAATGTCTGTAAATCTTAAATCATAAAAGGATAAATCTTCCCGTCTTACGAAGCGAACGCCGCATTTTTCTGCCCGCTCCGCCTGAATACGACACAAATCTCCTTTTGGCTCAAAAAACTGGATTATGCTCACATCGTAGTCAAATCTTAATTTTCGCGAAAGAGTATAGCCGTCAGCTCCGTTATTACCGCCACCACAAAGAATAAGAATCTTTTGTGGCTGACGGCGGTCTTTACTTAAAGGATAAGGGTTTCGCACGGCATTTTCCAGTGCCATAGCGGCATTTTCCATCATTATTTCTTCGGTAAGGCCATAAGAAGCGCGGCAAGAAGCGTCCAATTTTCTAGTATCAAGATATATCTTTTGCATATAGTAAATTATAAACTATAAAAAGAAATCTTGCAAAAAAATTCAATGCGATTTAAGTTTATTTTTTTGTCAGGCTTCCGTTTTCAAAAATCATGTTCGCCTTGCTCAAATATTCCTCAGGAATTGTAATTCCACAGTTTTTCGCAGAATCCAAATCAAAAAGCAAGTCTGAATCGCTAGGCTCTGTCATAAATCTTACTGGAATTTCTGAAGGCTTTTCGCCCTTTAAGATTTTCAGGACTATTTCGCCTGTTGCCCGTCCTGCCTTGTAATAGTTGAAGCCGCTGGCAATAAGACAGCCGCCATCCTGAGCGCCAGTTACATCCCCAGAGAAAATAGGCTTTTTTGCCTCTCCAAAAACATCTTTTACAGAGGATAGTGCGCTAAAGATTGTGTTATCGGTCGTAAGATAAAGTCCGTCAACTCGGTTTACAATTGCCTCACAAGCCTGCTTTACCTCACTTGAATTCGTGATTGCCTGCGTTACAAGTGCAAGACCTGCCTCCTCACAGCCTTTTTTTACAAGTTCAAGCGAAGAAACTGAATTAGCCTCGCCTGTTGTGTAGATATAACCAAGAGTCTTGATTCCAGTCAGTTCCTTAAAAAGGGCAATGTGCTGCTCAGTCGGGATTGCGTCGCTCATACCGGTAACATTTTTTTCTCCGTGGGAAAGACTTGTAACAAGACCAGCAGCAAGAGGATCGGTTACAGTTCCAAAAACAACTGGAATTTCATCAAGAACATTCGCAAGGGCAAGAGCAACAGGAGTTGCGATTCCAACTGCGACATCAACACCTTCGTCACGATATTTCATAGCGATTTGAGCGGCTGTGTTCGGATCTCCGTTCGCATTCTGCAAGTCATAAACTGCATTCACACCATTTTCAGACAGAACATCGATTACGCCCTTTTCTACAGAATCAAGGGCTACATGCTGAACTATTTTGGCGATTCCGATTTTTACAGTCTTTAAATCATTTTGTCCTGCGCTCTGATTTTCAGATTTTTTGTTGCAAGAAGATAAAGAAAAAAATATAGAAACGATTGCAATAAATTTTAAGATTTTCAATTTTCGTACCTCACTGAAACAGATGTTACTACAAATAGAAACAAACTGTCAATAGAAAACATACAAAAGAAAGCTCTTAGTCCTTAAAGCCGCTCCATTTTCTTAATTTCGCAACATTTTCGATTAAAGCGTCGATTTCTTCTTCAGTGTTGTAAAAATACAGACTGGCCCGTGCGGTAGCAGGAACTCCAAGATAAGAGCCAAGGGGCTGTGCGCAATGATGACCTGCCCGAATCGCGATATTCTCCTCGCTTAAAAGCGTCGCTATGTCGTGGGGATGAACGCCGTCAACTGTAAATGTGACTATTCCACAGCGTTTTGAGCCGTCCTTATTTCCGATTATGTTCACATGAGGAATTTTTTTAAGTCCCTCGACAAGACGGCAGGCGAGGTCATTGTCGTGCCTGGTAATTGTTTCTAAGCCCACTGACTGAATGTAGCGGATTGCCGCCGCCATTCCAACGGCATCTCCCGCACTAACCGTTCCAGCCTCAAATTTATGAGGAACTTCCGCCCAGGTTGCTCCTGTCTCAGTTACATACTCAATCATCTCGCCGCCCCGGAGGAAGGGAGGCATTTTTTCAAGGAGGTCTATTTTTCCCCAGACAGCACCGATTCCCATTGGACCGCAGAGCTTGTGTCCGCTCAAGGCAAAGAAATCGATTCCCAAAGCCTGAACATCCACTTTTATGTGGGGAGTTGACTGAGCGCCGTCAACAACCATAACGGCACCGTTTTTGTGGGCAATTTCCGCTATTTTTTTGATTGGGTTCGTCGTTCCAAGAACATTTGAGACATGGGTAAGAGAGACTATTTTTGTTTTCGGAGTGATTTTTGAAAACTCGCTTTCAGGAATTTCGCCAGTTTCCTTATCGACATACATAAATTTTAAGCTTGCGCCCTTAGTCTGACAGACAAACTGCCACGGCAAGATATTTGAGTGATGCTCCATTATGGAAATGACAATTTCATCCCCGGCGTTCACATTCGCCATTCCGTAAGTATTTGCGATTAAATTCAAGCCTTCAGAAGTGTTTCGGGTAAAAATAATTTCCCGGCCAGACAGAGCGTTTATGAATTTTGCGACAGTCTCCCTGGCATCCTCATAAGCCTTTGTCGCCCGTTCACTCAAGGAATAAAGCCCTCGCAGCGGATTTGCGTTCTGAGTCGCATAAAAGTGAGTCATCGCATTTAAAACGATATATGGTCTCTGGCTTGTTGCCGCCGTATCAAGATATATAAGACCTGAGTTGTCAACAGAATTTTTTTCATCAATAGCCTTAAAAAGCGGAAAATCGTTTCTGAACTTATTCATAGCAAAGATTATAGAGATTTTTTACTTTATTGAGAAGTAGTTTTACCTACTATTTTTATAGGAATATATCCGTTTTAAGCCAGTAAAAAAAAACAAGGGCTTCCCAAAGTAACACTTTAAGAAGCCCTTGCCGCCTAGCAAGCTAGGCATCGGAGAGAGTTTATCAGCTTTTTACAAGCTGAGATTAATATAATTCATTAGAAACAAAATGTCAATTATTTTTGGAGAAAAAATCTCCATTTTCTCCAAATTCTAACAAAAATTTATTATTTATGGCCTTATACTGAAACTATGAGTCAAGAGCGTGAGTGGCAATCTGCATAGCCGCAAATTCTTGAAGGATTTATCTTTTTCGGATTTTATTCACGATTACATGAACGATTTCGTCTTTTGTAAGCACAAGAAGGGCAATTCCGACAGTTCCGTAGCAAAGAGCCGTGATTGCAAAAGGAAGGCCAAAGCCAATCAAACGCCCCCTTCCCTCAAAAAAAGGTGTGACTGAATTCTTAACGAAATATGAGGGAACGCAGGCGATTAAAGAAAGAATTATGAGCTTCAGCGCATAAAAGACAGTTCCGAAAGTGACGGATTTTACATTTAAGTTCTGATTTTTTCGCAAGAACAAGAATAAAAAGACCGTATTAGCAAAACTTGCCACAGAAAGGGCGAGCGCAATTCCGCTTCCCGTTCCGTCATTGTGAAAAAGAAGCGCAAGAAAGGCGAGAATTATATTCACCGCAAAGCCTAAAATACCGGCCAAGGTCGGCGATTTTGTGTTTCCCTGAGCGTAGAAAGCAGGCGAAATGATTCTGTTTAAGGCGATGAAAAAAAGACCCGCAATGTGCATTCTAAAGGCGACCAGAGTCAGGTGAACGGATTCATCACTAAATTTTTTTGATTTATAGACTAGAGAAATAATTTCTTCGCCGCACAAAAGGCTTAAAAAAGTGATTGGAATTGAAATCAAGGCCATAATTTTTGAAGCCTGAATGAGCATTTGGTTAAAATCAGTCCAAAGCCCTTTTTTTGCAAGTCCGCTCAAATCAGGTAAAATTACGGTTCCGATTGAGACCGCAAAAATTCCCAAAATCAGCTCCTGCAATCTTAAAGAATACTGAAGAGAAGAGACGATTCCAGTTCCAGCCTTTCCTGCCAGAGCCGTAGAAACGACATCGTTCAGCTGATAAGCCGCCATTCCGATTATTGTCGGCACAATCAGCTTTATGACGCGACGAGTTCCTTCGTTTGAAAATGCTTTTTTAAGGCTCGTAAAGTGAAAAGTCCAGCCGGTTTTAAGGACAAAGGGAAGCTGAAAAAGAGCCTGAACCAAGCCACCCGAAATTACTCCGACGGACATTGCCCGGGCCGCCATCTGAGCCTTAAGCTCTGAGTCAGAAATATCACCTGTAAAAATCGGAGTCAAAACATAAGTCGCAAGAATTACGATTGAGTTAAAAAGAACTGGCGTAAAGCCCGAAGGAGAAAAAATCTTCACACCGTTTAGAACGCCCTGAAAAAAAGCCGCAATAGAAATCACAATCAGATATGGAAACATAATTCGTGTGAGAATCGAAGTTTCCGCAATCAAATGCGTATCAGAATTATCTAAAAAAATTCGTACGATAAGAGGCGTAAGAAAAATTCCAAGTACAACAACGCAAGTCGTCAAAAAAGTCACGAGTGTTAAGGTTGCGCTCAAAAATTCACGGACAGTTTCCTTTCCTGAGCTGTCATTCTGAGATGCAGGCGAAGGAGCTCTTTCCTCCAGATACCCCTTAAAAGTCGGAATGAAAGCGACCGAAATTGCGTTTTCCGCAAAAAGCCGGCGAAGAAGATTCGGAATCATAAAGGCAATTCCAAAAGCGTCGGCATATTTTGAAGTTCCTAGAAAAGCAGCCTTTGTCATTTCCCGCACAAGACCTAAAATGCGTGAGCAAAGGGTGAAAAATGAAAGCGAAAGGCCGGCGGAAAGAAGGGATTTTGATTTTGAACTCATTTTAATGCCTCGATTCGCTCCAAAAGCGGCGGATGATTGTAGTTAAAAAGGCTGTAAATTTTCGGAACCTGAATCTCGCTTAAATTTTCCTTGTTGAGCTTGATAAGAGCCGTGCAAAGGCTCTCGCCCGTTCCACAGATTTTCTTTGAAAAAGCATCAGCCTGAAATTCATCCTTTCGGCTAAAAAAATTCATAATCGGAGCAAAAATGCAGCTCCATTCAGAGAAAACAATGCTCAAAAGGAAAACTCCAGCAAACATCATCTGATATGGAACGACTTCAACATTCGGAAAGCCAAAGCCAGAATACAAAAGAGGCAGCTTAATCAAACAACTTGCCAAAAAAAGAGAGATAAAGACAAGAGGAATCATAAAAATCATTTTTTTTAAAATATGGTGATGCTTATAATGACCAAGTTCGTGTCCCAAAACAGCCTCTATTTCGCTGGGAGTAAGCTGCTCGATTAAAGTGTCATAGAGAACGACTCGCTTAGATTTCCCGAAACCCGTAAAATAAGCGTTGGAATGTCCTGAACGGCGGGAAGCGTCCATAACAAAAAGCCCGCTCGCCTTAAAACCGCATTTTTTCAGAAGCTCTTCCAGCCGGGTCTTCAGCTCACCGTCTTCAAGGGGTGTAAATTTGTTAAAAATCGGAGCAATAAAAAGCGGATAGATGATGGAAATTGCAAGCGAAAAAAGAAGGTAAATACAGCCAAGCAAAATCCACCACCAGTCAGAAGCGTATTTAAAAAGGCCCGTCATCGCCAGAAGGAGAGGAGCCAGAATCACAAGATTGATGACAAAGCCTTTTATTTCGTCTCCAAGCCACATCCCAAAGGTCATATTGCTGAAACCGAATTGCTTTTCAATGCCAAATTCTGAATAAAGAGCAAAAGGAAGAGAAAGAATGGCACCCGGAATTCCTGCGAGAATCAGAAAAATAAAGGCTGCAAAAAAGGAATTGCTAGTCCAAAGCCAGATTCGCTCAAAAAGAACAGGATAAAATCCTGAAAAAACAAGGTAAAGCGACAAAAGGACTTCAAGAAGAATGCTCGGAATCCAAAGTTTGAATTTTGCGTCCTCGTAAAGACAGGTTTTGTTAAGAGTCTCAGAATCAAGGTGGTCTTTTAAAATCTCAGGTATTTGCCGTCCATGCTTTTTTCTGAAAGAAAAATCTGTAAGTTCAAGAATCATCTCAAGGATAAGGCTGAAAAAAGTGCCGGCTAAAAAAATCAGTACAAAAATATTTCGTGCATCCATAGCCAGAGAATTTAGCATTTTTTAGGATTTATTTCAATTTGAAGTTAAAAGAGAAAAGCAAAGGGTAAAAAGGAACAAGGATTTTATTTTCTGTAAATGTCGCGGTTTGCATCCAAACGAAGATGATGCTCACGGAAATCAACATTGTTGCACGGACGGCCAAAATAGAAGCCCTGAAATTTGTCAGGCTCGTAATCGATAAGTTTTTCGATGTCACTTTTTTCTTCGATGCCTTCCATACAGACAGTCATCCCTAGCTCATGGGCCATCTGAGTAATGTGCTTGATGATTTTTCTGTCGCCCTCGTTTCCGCCAGTAGCCTTCTGAACAAAGGTATAGTCAAGTTTTAAGGTGTTAGCCTTTAAATACTGCAGGTAGCGAAGGTTTGAGTAGCCTGTTCCGAAGTCATCGATGTCAACATTTACGCCGAGATTCGAGAATGACTCGGTTAATGACTGAAGCTCCTCGCCATTGTCGATATAGCCGCTTTCAGTAAGCTCCAAAGTGACATTTTTTGGATTTACCTCCGAAACAAGGAGTGCCGTTTCGACATCACGCAGGATATCGCTTTTTTTGACCTGAATGTAAGAAAGATTTACGCTTACCCTGAAATCCTTTTGAAGCTGGTTCCATTCAGCGCATTGCATAAATGCAGTTCTTAAAATCCAGCGGCCAACGGAAACAATCATTCCCGTCCGCTCAAGAATAGGAATAAATTCGTCAGGAGTTAAGATTCCGTAGCCAGGACATGTCCAGCGGATAAGAGCCTCGCAGCCAATTACATTCAGTACAGTTTTGTTAGAGTCAAGATAAAGATTTTTCGCGTCAACTACAGGCTGATAATAAAGCTCAAAGCCCGCAAAATCATTTCGGATTGAGTCACGGATTTTTTCCTGAAAGTCCAGGGTCTTTAAATGCTGAGTGTAATCAACGGCGTTAAAGGTTGAAAGATTGTTTCGCCCGTTCTTTTTTGCCCCCGCAAGCGAGTAGTTTACCTTTCGTAACAGCCCGTCGAGCTGGGAATTGTCGTTCATAAAGGCGACCATGCCGCCTGAAACAGTAAAAATTATGTCGTAGCCCAGACCGTGCTCGGCTTCTGAAATTTCACGGCGAAGGTTCTCGTACATTTTTTGGGCAACCAGGGCAGACTTCCCGGTGAGGTTCATGCAGATAAATTCGTCACTTGAAAGCTTATATGCCTTTGCAACCCCAGAGCAGACCTTTCGGCAGCAATCGCCTACCTTTGAGACTATTACATCGCCAGTCATGACTCCATACTGCTCGTTGATTGACCCAAGGTTATCGATGTCAATTTTCAGGATAAAGCCCGAAACGCACTGTTTTTTCGTCCAGACAGAGCCAAAATCGATGCGGAGCTGTGACTCGGTCGCAAGTCCTGTAAGTAGGTCGGTTTTGTCCTCGTCAGTTACGATTGAGACTTCGCCGATTAGAATGCGTTTTGCCTCGTTTTCGTTTGGCAGAATTCGGCCCCGGCTGCGAATCCAGACAGGCTTTCCGTTTTTGTTAATCCAGCGGTAATCAAGGTTGTGCTCAGTTTTTTTGCCGGTTTTGAGCAAATCCAAATCCGCACGGAGAGAAGCTTGATCCTCACCGTAAACGATTTTCATCAAGGCCTGGGTGGCGTTTTCCATTTTTTCTTCAGGGAAATTAAAAATATTTCTGGCAGAATTTGAGATAAAAAAAGTATCTTTAGACAGGTCGAATTCAAACAAAAAAGAATCACAGCATTGATTCAAGATAGTGAGAATGCCCTCGAGCTGTCGTGTTTCAAGACTTTCTAAACCGTAACTCATTAAAATCCCTAAAAAACCTGAATTTATTCTAACACAGATTTACAAATTTTCACATATTTTTTATTGTTTTTTTTGAAAAAGTTCTTGATTTCCAATGCTCCAGTCTTGACTTAAAACCGAATAGTTGTACTGAAAATTATCTGAAAGATAAATTTTATGGTCATTCTCGATAAATATGACAGAGATTTCTGAAAGCTCACTGTAGCTAGCCTTTAATTCATCTTTAATGGCAGGCAGAAGCTTTAAGGCTTTTTCTTTTCCGAGAACAAAAAAAGCAGTGGAAAGGGCATCCGCAATCATAGAATTTTCACAAATTACGGTGACAGAATAAAGATTATTTTCCGCAGGAAATCCGTTTTTAGGGGAAAGAATATGATGATAGCGTTTTTCGCCTTCCTCAAAGAACCTTTCGTAAACTCCGCTAGTGACAATCGAAGTCTGGGGAAGGGAAAGCTTAAGAAGAGGCGCTTCATCAGGAAATTCCGGATTCTTGACGCCGACATTCCAAAGCTCTTTTTCGGCTTTCTTGCCATACACATAGATATTCCCGCCCAAATCAATGACGGCTTTTTTTATTTTGTGCTTTTTGCAGATTTTAACGACCTCGTCCGCGGCAAAGCCCTTTGCGATTCCGCCAAGATCAATTTCCATACCCTCTTTTAAGAACCTGACTGACTTTTTTTCTGTATTCAGAACGATATTTTTGTAGTCAACCAGAGGAAGAAGGGCTTCGATTTCGCTTTGAGTCGCCACATGAGGAGAAGAAGTGTTTATGTGCCAGAGAGAGACAAGAGGCTCGACAGAAATGTCAAAATTTCCGTCCGTGAGCGACGAAATTTTTTGTGCGGCCAGTAAAACCTTAAATACATCATCACCGACAACAACATCTTCTTTAAAGGCACGGGTATTTATGTTGTAAAGATCCGAGCCTTTTTTCCCAAGACTGAATTCATCGTGAATCTGAGAAAGACGGGCAAAAATTTCGTCGTAGCGCTCTTCCGTTCCCTTTTCGTAGAGATTTACGATACAAATAGTTCCAAGCAAGCGCTCAAATCTAGGATTCGGAGAAGAGCATGATAACAAAATGAAAAATAAAGGCGAAAAAATAACAGAAAGCCTTTTTAAGTTTATTTTCATCATTTAAAATATACAAAACAATCTTAAAAAAAGCAAGTGAAGAGCCATAAGCTTAAATGTCTAGTCCTTAATAAGCTTATAAAATGACTTGATATAGTCAATAAAAGAGAGCCAGCTTAAAAGAACGCACACGACAAAAAGAACTCGCGTTGACCATAAAAGCGAACTTCTTATGATATTGTCGATGAACTGGTAATCTGAAGGAAAGTGAAATTCGAACCGCTTGTAGCTTTCGAGGGTAAGGAAGAAAAAGCCTGTGATGATGTAAAAAACAGTCTTTAGCTTGCCACCCATTCTTGCGGCAATGGCAATTCCTTTTTTTGACGCAATCATCCTTAAGAAACTCTGGCTGAATTCACGGTAAAAGATGAGAATAAAAAGCACAAAAGGCATATAGCCCGCTTCAACTGCGCACAAAAAGACCGTAAGATTAAGAATCACATCTGCAAACGGGTCAAAAAGCTTTCCAAAATCACTGACCTCGTTATATTTTCGGGCATAGTGTCCGTCCCAATAATCGGTAACTTCGACAACTGCCAGAGTAGGAATCATAATGCATGCTGAAATTACTGCGAGAACATAGGAGCCTGTCCAAACCGGCAGGTTAAAAATCAAATAAAAAATAGGCGCAAAAAGAGCGCGTGAAAGCGTAAACCGATTAGAAACTGTCATTGCATTGATTATAAAATTTTTCAAAGAAAAAGTAAATTAGAGGAACTTTTTCATGCAAAATAAATCTGCCTGAAAAAAAACTACTGCCGCCGATATTATTCTGTGCTATTATATTGATTATGGAAATAAACTCTGCGAACATTTCAACTCCCTATTTTGTCATAATAACTCTTGCTGTTTTAGTTCTCGTTCTTTTAGCCCTGCTTTTTCATTCGGTTTTAGAGCGTTCAAAAGTTCCTCTGTCAGAGCTTAAGGAAAAGCTTGCTTCTCTTGAAGAAGCGACGGTTCAAATGCGGGAAATCGGCAGGGAGATTTCCTCGCTTAAAACGATATTACACGCCCCAAAGCTGAGGGGAAATTTCGGGGAATATCTACTCAACAAGCTCTTAAAAGATACCCTTCCGCCCCAGAATTTTTCGACTCAGTATCAATTTTCTGACGGCGCGGCAGTGGACTCGATTATCAGGCTGGGGAAAAACATAATTCCGATTGACTCAAAATTCCCTCTTGAAAGTTTTGAGAGATTTTTGTCCGCAGAGGATATTGAAGGCAGAAAAAAAGCAAAATCAGAATTCACTCGCTCGGTAAAGGGGCGAATCGATGAAATTTCAAAAAAATATATTCGCCCTGAAGAAGGAACCTTTGACTTTGCGCTCATGTACATTCCTTCAGAAAGAGTGTATTACGAAATTCTGACAGGAGAAGCAGGTAAAGGCTGGGAGCTTTTTGAATATTCAATGAAAAGCCGCGTGATTCCAGTTTCACCGAACACATTCTATGCTTATCTTATGTCCATCGTTTATGGACTGAAGGGCTTGAAAATCGAGGAGCAGGCCGAAAATATCATAAAAAAGCTGGGCGGAATTCAGAAGAATTTTTCGGATTTACAGGAAGAGATGGCAGTTCTTGGCCGCCATATTTCAAACACAAATTCAAAATTCAGCGAAATCCAAGAAAAAGCCGTCAAGATTGAAAATCTTTTAAATCAGAATTTTTAGGGAAGTGCTGATTAACACTTGAAGCGATTAATCCGCACTTCCCGACAAACTGCCGTAACTCTCGATTGGCTTTGCCATAAGAGTTACGGACAGTTAGCAACATTCAAGGTTAACACTGAAAAATCCTCATTAGGATTTATTCAGTGTTTCCTTAGCTTTGAGGCTGTCCAATAAGTATGAGTCATTGCTGTGCTCAAGGGCATTGCTTGTCGCCCTTGCTTTGATACCCTGCCATTGCCCGGCTTGACCGGGCAATCTCACGCTGGGGGATTTTCGGGTCAAGCCCGAAAATGACACTTTTTGAATTTATTAGTCATCCCCTTTTTCGTCTTAAAATCTGGGCAATAATCAAAGCCACAAGAAGAACTACGCCACAAAGGTCTGTTTTCGGATTCGGGTCAATGCAGCAAAGGCCTGCACCGACAAAGCAAAGACGCTCGATTACGGAAAAAGCCGTTTTAAGGGCAGGAGAAAGCTCAAAATTGTTCAAAAAGCCGGTATGGCTGAAAGCGTAGCCCTCAAGGCCCACTGAAATCGAGAACATTCCGATTAAAGCCGTGACAGTGATTCCAATGATTGAAAGAGCATCCGCTCCAAGCATAAGCATTTGAGGATTATAAATGAACATATACGGCACTATAAAGGCACCGATTGCAAGCTTCGTAGCATTCACTGCGGTTAGCATAGGACGGGCCTTCGCTATGGCGGCTCCTGCGATGGCTGCAAGGGCGACAGGCGGCGTTACATCGGCAATGATTCCAAAATAAAAGGCAAACATATGCGCCGGTAAAAGCTGCTCAGGAGTCGGACTTGTGTTTCCGTAAACACAGCGTACAATTGCCCCCGCCGTAATAGTCGAAGTGATGAGGTAATTAGCCGTAGTCGGAGCCCCCATTCCCAGAATAATTGAAGAAATCATCGTCAGAAAAAGCGTGACGAAAAGCTTTCCGTGGGCAAGGGCAACAAGTCCCGCCCCAAGCTTTAAGCCAAGCCCCGTAAGAGTTACAACACCGATAATAATTCCTGCCATTCCACAGGCAATCGCCACACTGATAACTCCACGGGCAGCCGCACAAAGAACTTCTACCAAATCATTAAGATTAAAGCGAGGTTTATTCCCTTTTGCGACATCTACAAACGAGACGCCGATTGCAATCACAATAATAGAAACGATTCCCATAAGGGCAGAATATGTCGCAGTTTTTCCAGAGCACAGGAAAAAGATGATTACCGCAAGGGGCAAAATCATATATCCGCGGGAAAGGAAAAGCGGGAAAAAGCGGGGAAGTTCTTCCTTTGGCAAGCCCTTAAGTCCCAGTTTATGAGCCTCAAGATGAACTGTGATAAAAATTCCCGAAAAATAAAGGAGAGCCGGAATTATGGCTGCCTTCACGACGGTAAGATATGGAACTCCGACACTTTCTGCCATTAAAAAGGCGGCCGCTCCCATAATTGGAGGCATAAGCTGTCCGCCAGTTGAAGAGGCTGCCTCTACGGCACCAGCGAATTCCCCCTTGTAACCGAGTTTTTTCATCATCGGAATCGTAAAGGAACCAGAGCCGACAGTGTTTGAGACAGAGCTTCCAGAGACAGTTCCGAGAAGAGCGGAAGAAAGGACGGCAACCTTGGCAGGTCCGCCACTGGCACCGCCCGCAATCGAATTACAGGCGTCAATAAAAAACTGACCAATTCCTGTTTTTTCGAGAAAAGCCCCGAAAAGAATAAAGAGGAAGATGAATGTCGAACAGGCGCCAATCGGAGTTCCCATAATACCTTCGGTGGTATAGAACAAATGGCTGACAACCCTAGTAAGCTTGTAGCCGCGATGATTTAAGAAGCCTGGTAAATATTTACCAATAAAAGCGTAGAGAATAAAGGCTCCCGCAATAATCATAATCGGTAGCCCGACGATTCTGCGGCAGCTTTCAAACAAAATAATGATTCCTATAACACCGACGACAATATCAAGGGGAGTATAGGCCCCCGCACGGAAGACAATCGCACGGAAATTGACAATGTAATAGCTCCAGCAGCCAGAGCCAACAAAAGCCAAAACAACATCGTAAATCGGGAGCGTATTTTTTGGCATGGATTTTGTCGCAGGAAAAAGCAAAAAGGCCAGGAACTGAACGAAAGCGAGGTGACTTGAGCGCACAATCTGAGCCGGGACTCGGCCGCTTAAAGTCGCATAAAGCTGAAAAATACAAAAGGCAATAGAAACGAGTACGGTAATATACTGCCGCCAGCACTTATGCTCACGATAAGACTGCTCACGGTCAAGCTCCTTCATAAGATTCTTGATTTCATCCTCGTTTGTAGTAGGAAGCAATCTCTCAACGAGTGGATTTTCTTTTGACTCATCCATACTTTTTCTCCAGAAATTAAACCACGAATTGCACGAACGACATTAATTTTGTGGTTTAAATTTTTTTTGTCATTAAAAGCCCCAGCACCGACATCCGTTTTATTTCAAAAACAAGGCTTGTCTGAGGCTTGAAAAAATTTTTCAGGAAAAATTCGTTTGACTCCGTAAAGCTCATGCCATCCAGCGCCTCTTTTCCGACAGAAACTGAGTGCTCGGCAACGACACCGACTGCCATTAAAAGGCTTGGAAGCGTTCTGTGCAAATCTGAAATTACATATCCCTTATCGGTGACTGAAAATTTTGAGCCGGGAGTCTCCTGTGCCTCTGGGATTCCCGCCCCGTAAGAGACAAATTCCGTCATAAAAAGCTCAAGCATTCCGCTGTCCGTGGCACGGTAAAAATCATGAACCCGTCCCTTGTTCACGGAATGTGTATAGCTGATTACGAAGCCAGTTTTAGCCGCTTCAAGCGAATAAATTCTTTCTGAAAAATTCTTACGATTTGAAATAGACAAAACCCGTACAAAAGGCAAGTTAAGAGCCAAAAGCAGCACGGGGAGCGCCAAAATTAATTTTTTTTTCATTAAATTTTAACCACGGATTACACCAACCTCACTAATTTATATGGAACTTTGAAAAATTGCAATTTTCCGAAGTTCCCTTAATTCGTGAAAATCAGTGTAATTTGCGGTTTATTTGTTTTAGTTCAAAACACCAATTTCTTTGAAATATTTTGCAGCACCCGGATGGAAGGGAACAGAAATTCCTGTTACCGCAGACTGTGCGCTAACTTCCTTTCCTTTTGCGTGAGCAGTTCCAAGCTCATCAAGGTTTTCAAAGAGAGCCTTTGTCATTTCGTAAACCGTGTTTTCATCGAGAGAAGCACTTACAGCCAGAGTAGCCTTGATTGCGAGAGCCTCTGTGTCCTCGTCAGTTCCGTTGTAAGTTCCTGCAGGAATGACGGTCTTTGTGTAGAATGAATATTTGTTGCAGATAGAGTCAGCTTCAGGACCATTTACAGGAATAAGAACGAGGCCGGCCGTGAAGGCAAGCTCTTGCAAAGCGCTGTTTGGAACACCGGCCGTAACAAAGCAAGCGTCGAGAGTTCCGTTCTGCAAGCCTTCTGCACTTTCCTTGAAAGAAAGATTGTTTTTCTGAATGTCGTCAAAAGTGATTCCGTAACCTTCGAGAATCTGTTTTGCATTGAATTCTACTCCACTTCCAGCGTCACCGACAGAAACCCTTTTTCCATGCAAGTCAGAGATTGATTTGATTCCGCTTGATTTAGAAGCCGCAATCTGAACGACCTCAGGGTACAAGGTTCCGACAGAAGCGAGATTTTCAAGCTTTTGGCCGGCGAACATATCTGAGCCACGATAAGCGTAGTCCATAACATCATTCTGAACTGTAGCGAATTCCGCATCCCCATTAGAAATAAGGCGAAGGTTTTCTGCGGAAGCACCAGTAGCCTGAGCAGTTACGTTCATATTCTCGATTTTTGTGTTCCAGATATTGGCAATTGCCCCACCAAACGGATAGTAAGTTCCACCAGTTCCGCCAGTTGCGAGAATGAAGTTCTTTTTTTCGTTACATCCTGAAAGGGCAAGCAAGGCACCCAAAACAGAAGCGAAGAAAACGATTTTTTTCATATTAGACCTCTTATTTAAGATATATTTGACATTTTACAATAAAAAATAAAAGATGAGAAGATATCGGAAATGAAATCATCGCATTTAACAAAACTAGTCCTTCTTTCAGAACTTCTACCAAGGGGTTTTAGGGGATTTCCCCTAGGAGAAGGGGGTATGGTGAAGACAGTTTACTGTCTGAACCTAGGGGATGACCAATAAGTATGAGTCATTGCCGTGCTCGACACGGCAATCTCTTGTACTGTAATTAAATAGATTTTCGGGTCAAGCCCGAAAATGACACTTTTTGAACTTATTGGACAGCCCCCTTTTCTATAAAATTTTCTATTTTCAACTTTCATTTTTCATTTTACTAACCGATAATTTTAAAGTAAAAATCTGTTTTTCGGGAGGGAAAACAAAATGGCATTTGGAAATCCTTATGCAGCCTATCAAAAAACTGCCGTAAACACTGCCAGCCAGGGAAAGCTCGTCGTCATGCTCTATCAGGGGGCGGCAAAAGAAATGCAGGCAGCTTATGACAGCTTCGGTTCTGGCGACAAGCTTCCTGCCAGCGCGATTGAAAGCTTCGGAAAGCATCTTATGAAGTCGCAGGAAATCATCAACGAGCTCCAAGTTTCTCTGGATATGGACAAAGGCGGTCAAATTGCTCAGAATTTGATGTCGCTCTATGTTTATTTCAACAAGGAATTGATGGATGTAAGCATTAAACAGGACAAAGGAAAGCTCCGTCAAATCTTAGATATGATAAAAGAGCTTTGTTCTGCATGGGAGTCTGCCGCTCAAAACACGAGCGTAGATTCAATTCCACAGGCACAGCGAACGCTCAACATAACGGCGGGCTGATTTTAACGGAGGAAAACTATGGCAAAGGAGCTTACACAGGAAGAACTTTCTGAAAGGGTTGCGATTTTAAAAAGATTCCGCTCGCTTCTGGAGCAGCAAAGGAACAAATTTCAAGAATATCTTATGGTTCTTGAAAATCAGGAAGGAAAAATTGAGATAGAAGACGGAGACGCTATAGTCGCCCACGCAGAGCTTGAAAACCAGATTGTAAAGAATCTTGCAAGCCTGCAGAAGGTTATCGTTCCTATGCAGGGGATGTACAAGGCGATTTCCAGCGGAGTTCCTGTCGCAGAGAATTCTACAGTCGAAAGCCTTCAGCTTGATTTGGCGAATTTGCAGAAAAAAGTTCTCGCTCAGAACGAAAGAAACAGAATCCTTTTGCAAAGCCAGATGGTCAAAATCAAAAATCAGATTGGAAATTTGAACCTTCACAATCCCTACCGGGGACATTCTTCTGTTTACGCAGAAAAAGCGGCGGTAGGAAGCGTTATAGAGTTTAACGCATAAAGGCATCTTCTAAAAATTGAAATTTTTAGAAGCGCCCATATTTTTTTGATTTCTGCCAGTCAGTTACTTTATAAGAATTTACAGATTGCCGGGAACGACAACGATTGTTCTTGTTCCCGGCAATGTCATTTATTGCGGATCCAGTGGCAAACCGCCAGAAATAACCGCGCGGATTCGGCGGACACCAGCTGAAGAAGACTGCTCCTTCTGGATTTTGAAATCACCGATTTGAGCCGTGTGCTGGACATGAGGGCCACCGCAAACTTCCTTTGAGAACCAGTCTTTTTTCGGGTCTTTTCCGATTGTGTAGACTTTTACATCCTCGCCGTACTTGTTTGTGAAGAGTGCTCGCGCTCCCTCAGCCTTTGCCGCCTCAAGAGACATAATCTCCATTGTGACAGGCAAATCTTCCTTAATCTTTTCGTTTACGATGTCCTCGACCTTCTGAATCTCCTCTTTTGTCATGGGGCGTTCAAAAGTGAAGTCGAAGCGCATTCGCTCGTTGTTGATATTCGAGCCTTTCTGAGCGACCTGATCGCCCAAAACATTGACCAAGGCCTGCTGCAAAAGGTGGGTTGCCGTGTGATATTTCGTGGTTGTGTCGCTCTGCTCTGCCAAGCCGCCCTTTGCCTTTCCTGCGTCCAGAGATTTTGAAGCTTCCTGGTGTTTGCGCTCAGCCTCTTTAAAGCCTTCGACATCAACTGTAAAGCCGTTTTCAGCTCCCAATTCCTGAGTAAGCTCCAGAGGGAAGCCGAATGTGTCGTAAAGACGGAAAGCAACTTTGCCGGAGATTTCTTTTTTGGGATTCTTCATGAGATTTGGAAGGAGCTTCTGGAATTCAGCCTCGCCATTTTTGAGGGTGACGCGGAACTTTTCTTCCTCGGCGGTAAGCTCCTTGCGGACTTTTTCTGCATTTGTCTCAAGCTCAGGATATGCGCACTTGAAGTTTTCGATTACCACATCAGCTATTTCTGCAAGGAAAGCCTTTTCAATGCCCAGCTTCATTCCGTGACGGACTGCACGACGAATCAAACGGCGGAGAACATAGCCTGCTCCCACTCGATCTGGGGAAACGCCACGGACATCACCGATGATGAAGACAGATGCGCGGGCATGGTCAGCGATGATTCGCACCGACTTGTCCTTTTCTTCGTCGCTTCCGTATTTGTATGAAGAAAGCTCTTCGATTTTTGCGATGATTGGCTGGAAAACCTCGGTGAGGTAAACCGATTTTTTGCCCTGGAGAATACAGTTTGTGCGTTCAAGGCCCATGCCTGTATCAACATTCTTTTTTTCCAGAGGAAGAAGGGTCTTTTCGTCAACGCGGTTGTACTGCATGAATACATTGTTCCAGATTTCCATCCAGTTGCCGCTGTCGGTGCCCTTGTTGCTTCCCACAGGAGGAAGGCCTTCGCCAACCCAGTAGAAAATCTCTGTGTCAGGACCGCAAGGACCGGTAGGACCAGCCGCCCACCAGTTGTCGCTCGCCGGAAGATATGCGATTTTGTCTTCAGGCATACCGTTTTCCTTCCAGTAGCCTGCGGCTTCTTCGTCCCGGGGAGCGTTCTCATCGCCTGCGAAAACAGTTACGGAGATTTTTTTGGGGTCAAGACCAAGCCATTTGGGGCTGGTTAAAAATTCGTAAGAAAATGCGATTGATTCTTTTTTGAAGTAGTCGCCCAAAGACCAGTTTCCAAGCATTTCAAAACAAGTAAGGTGGCTTGGGTCACCGACTTCCTCAATGTCGCCTGTGCGGATGCATTTCTGATAGTCAGTGAGGCGGGTTCCAGCCGGGTGCTTTTCGCCCAGCAGATAAGGAACTAGAGGGTGCATTCCCGCCATAGTGAACAAAACTGACGGGTCATTTTCTGGAATCAGCGACTGTCCAGAAATCTCAACATGATTTTTTGATTTAAAAAACTCGATATATTTCGAGCGAAGTTCATTAGCAGTCATAATTCTGAGATTTTACAACTTTGACGAAAATTATTCTATATGCCAAAAAAAAAGCCGAAGCCCCAGCTTAAGACAAGGAATGTCTCAAGCTGGAAAGTCAGCCTTGCCAGAGGAAATGGTTTGGCTAACACTTCGGCAGTCTTTCCCTAAAGTACTGGCATACTGGAGGGAAAGAACTAAAGGAAACTTAGTAAAACTCGCCTTTTGCGATTTTCCGAAGTTTTCGACGAGTCAGACAGGCGAATTGCCGTCCGTGTGACAGGATGATGTGACTTAAAACTACTCGGAATCAGCAGTTTTCTTAAGCACCACACCGAGCGGATAGACAGATTTCTGTCCTCCCAAAAGTGTTATAGTTGTCACGTCATTTTGACTTGTAATGGGAATCGAATAACACCATTGCTTACCTGAAGCTCCAGATTCGGCATCAGAATCCTGTACAGGATCCCAAGATGAAGCAGCCTTGCTTGCCGTATCCGATCCTTTTTTTGTAAATGGATCTGTTGCATCACCGTCTACACCATATGTATAATACTGTACATCATTAATTTTAAAGGCACGTTTTCTGTTCGAGTCAAATATATAAATATCAATTTGGGCAGCACCTTTAACTTTCAGGGTCACTGTTTTATCGGTCTTCAAGTCAACAGGAGTAAAAGCAGTCGTAAACATCGTCGTTCCTGCTGAAGTTGATGCCTTTGCACTAGCCGTCGTAGAGGTCCAGCCATTATCGCCGGTTGACGAACTTAAATTATCGTATGAAAGATAATATTCATACGAATCTGCAGCCAATGTAGCTACACCATCAGCTACCGTAATCGGAGGTTCTTTTACCGTAACCTCAAATGCCGCAGAAGCTGCTGTCGTCACGCTTTCACTTGATACGGCTTTTGCTGTGATTGAGTAAGTTCCTGCTGTTTCGTTCGAGAACTCGAATGTCGCTCCAGTTTCAGCCTGTTTTGTTTCGCCGACATACCATTCGTATGAAGCAATGTCTGAGTAATCTTTGTCGAGAGATGCTTTGAGTGTAGTTGAGCCAGTCGTATAGATTGCAGCAGTGTCATCTGTGCTTGCAAGTCCGACCGTAACAACAGAATCTGCTGCCAAAGCAATTACTGCATTAACTGAAACACTCAGTTCAGCAGTAACACCATCGCGAGCACTTGCAACTACCGTTACGATGTTATTTCCAGTGTAATCCTCGGCAACAGTTACTTTTCCGTCTGTTACAGAAATACCATTTGTCTCTGTTTCATCCTTGATTGCATAAGTTACTTTATCTGTTGAATAAGACGGAGTAAGGCTTGTAGACAATTCATAGCCCGCAACAGCCTGTGCCTTTGAAAGAATAAGGCTTGTGATTGGAGTTTCTTCCTCGTCAACAAAACTTACCGCAGTCGCCGGGAATTCATCCTCTGGGATAGTATCAGCAGCAACAACGACAATCTTAGAAATTTCAGTGTAAACAGTTCCGTCTGTAGAGATTGTACCGAATCCTACAAACACTTCGTCTGTACCAGTATATGTGTAAGAAATTTCTTTAGCTTCGATTGCCGCAGAATAGACTGGCTCACCAGCAAACAAAGCGTCAGCCGTTTTTGAAACATAGAAAGCGAGAGAGCGAACAGGTTTGTTTGTTTTTGGCGTAACAGAAACTTTGAATGGACCTGGCACTGCTTCCAGTGTCTGCACTGCAGGAACAATTTTTTCAACATTTGCAGCCTTTTCTTCGTCTGTTGCAGAATCTCCAGCCCACTTTGAATATCCAAGACCACGGTCACTAGCTACATATTCGAAAGCAGTACCACTGACGACGCTCAATCCTTTTCCAAGATATCCAACATAACTGCCTTCCGCAGTTGTAATAATAGCTGCGACATTAGCAGACGTATCTCTTTCAGGAATTGTATTCCAGACTTTTGCATTTGCATGAGAAGTCATATCCCATACAGTTTCAGCGCTTACAGAAAGAGTATATGTTCCCACTTCAACTTCGATTGCCTCTGACGCTCGGCTTGTACCTTCAACGCCTGCAGTTCGGAACTTATACTTTCCTGCGGTCGTAACTTCATAAGAAGCCTCGGCACTAACCCATTCATCAGATGAATTGAGATATTCAATACCCTCTTTGCTTGTAAGAGTGATTGAGCCTTTGCCATTTACGATGTCAACAACAGTGAAGTTGCTTGCTTCCGGAGCGGCAGCCTGTGGTAAAGTTGTATCAACATATTCTGCAACAGTAACACTTACGGCTTTTGAAGCGCCTGCGACATCAGTTGCGGCATAGCGGATTTTAACAGTTCCGTATGTTGTAAGTGCGATTGTTTCACTTTCAACTTTTGTCCAAGTCGTTCCATTATCAACTGAATACTCAAGACCGGTAACAGTTTCTTTTGCAGCATCAACGGTGATTGAATATCCTGCTGCGCTTGAATTTGCTGTAAATGAACTTGCAGACGGTGGATCAAGAACAACGGCTTCTGTCCAAATAACAATAGCCTTGAAATTTGTAGAATTTGCCCCACTAACATAAATATAGAATGTTGTATCTGAAACAAGTTTAGAATCCAAGGTATAAGCACATTCAGGATAGTCATCAGTTGTAGCAAGAGTTATTGCTTTTGTTAAAGATGCTCCATCAGTAATAGTAATTTCAGAACCGTTACCAGATTTTGCATATACCGAAATTTTTCCAGTTCCAGCAGGAGCAGTAAAAGTCATATATTTTTTTTCAGTGCTTCCACTAGCGCCAAGCTGTACATATCCGTAAACAGTTTTTTGTTCACCATCAATCGTAAAAGTCTTAGAACCGTTATCTCGATATGCAGCCTGATTTGTAGAGTTAGCAAAAATTGTCACTCCACCAAGTGTTTTTGTCTCTGAGACTTTTACAGAAGCACCTTCATGAGTTGAGCTTGCAACACCATCAAGCTGATCAAAGTAATCGCTTACAAGCCAAATTGTACTAGCTTCCAGTTCTAAGGTTTCATCTTCATTAGCTTCTTTGCCAACTCTCTTTGTTACTGATGTTGTGATTTTTCCGTCTTTTGCGACTGTTACGCTGATTGTCGCGTAGTCTTCTTTATCGGCGTCTTCTTTTGCCGTGAGTGTGGTTGATCCGGCTTTTTTAGATGTGATTACGATTTCCGATTTGTCGTCATTGTAATCTGCCGTTGCGATTGTTTCGTCGTCACTCGTTACGACTGTTGTTGCTACACCGAGAATTTTGGCATCATTTGTGACTTTAGCAGTCTGAGATGTAAAGGTGACTTTGTTGTCGTCCCCGTCATCTGAAGAACAGCTTGTTAAATACCCCCCCCCGACTACACAAACGAATAGTGCAGCTAGAAGGGTTGCCAGTAACTTAGAAAATTTTTTCATAAATTTTCCCCCTTTTTAAATATGTGACTGCCAAATAATGGCAGTTATGTCCTTTTTAAACGCCTGCAGCAATTTTGTTCCTCTCAAAATCACAAAAGACGAGTTATGTCACTTTGTTCCTCTCAAAATGGCAATTAAATATATTATACTGAAACAGATTTGAAATAAAAATGCGACTTTTTGAACTTTTCAGACAATTTAGCTGGATGTAAAAAAAAATCAGGCTATCTAAGCATACTCGGAGTTGCGAATTTATAGCCCTTGGCCCTCATTTCAGGGTACATTTCGGCTAACAAATCGGGAAGGATTTTCACGCTTTTGTCTACATGACCAATTACAATCGCACGGCCGTGTCGGTTTGCGTATGCTAAAGTTTCCCTCATACGCTCCAGCATTTTTGCCCTGTCAATGTCGTTATCGAGATAGGGACCTGCCTTTTCAAAAATCTGCATATCCCGCTCAAGAGCGGCCTGAGGAGCCTTTGTTGCCGCCGTCGTCCTTGAATCCAAAAAGTAAACGCCTTTTTCCTGACAAACCTCCAGCACAGCCCCGATTTTTATTTCATTTGAAGTAATCAGAGAGCCTTCGTGATTGTTCATTCCTTTTACTCCCGGACCCAATTCCTGAAGATTTTGCTTTACGACCTCGGCAATTTCGTAAGTAGTCATATCAATTTTTATAGCACCGGGACCTGGATCAAGATTTAAATTCGCAGCCTGCATTGGCTGATGCAGAATCACTTCTTTTCCGAAAGAGCGGATTACATCCGCACATTGCCTGGACTGAGGAAGTTTTGGAAGCACCGCAATCGTAATCGGAAAGGGAAGCTCGGCATATTTTCTGGTATTTTCAGCACTTCGCCCCGCATCATCAATGACGATGACAATCGTAGCCCCGTTTGAAGCCGGCGGTAAATCAAAGCGATTTCTCACTGCATTTTGCACAGTCGCCTCATTTTGCTTCGGAGTGACAAGGGAAGCAACCTGAACATTTTTTTGACTTGCACCGGCAGAAGAAGCATTCACTTTTTTCGGAACAGTCACACCAGTTTTTTCGACAGGCTTTGTCACAGCTTTTTGCGAGCCGACATCGTTTTTCTCCACAATTTTAGGAGCTTCAACAGTCTTTGTTTTTTCTACAGATTTTGGTTTCTCTACAGGTTTTGGTTTTTCAACAAGCGCAGGCTTTTCTGCGTTTTTTGATTTCTCCGCAATCTTTGGAGCCTCAGCCGCCTTCGGTTTTTCTGCGGTCTTCGGCTTTTCTGTAACCTTCGCTTTTTCTGCAGTCTTTGAAACCTCAACGGCTTTTGCTTTTTCCGCAATTTGAGGATTAAAAGCCACGCTGACGGCGATTGCACTAACGCAAATCGCACAAATCAGGCCGCAAAAAACGAGAACCTTATTTTTAGCGAGAACTACCTTTGGCTTTCTGGATTTTTTCTTAGGAGAACGACGGGCAGGCATTTTTATCTGAAACTCAAAGAGGAGCGAATAAATCTGATGAAAGAACTCTCGTCAGGTGAACAAAACTGTCTGGATATTTTTTCGTAAACTGTGCGAGAGACATTTCCTTGCCATTTTCAAAAACCGTGCACCCGAACTGGCCATCCTTATCAAAATAAGGAATTATAGCGGCCGATGAGTCAAAAATCTTAAATTCAGGGCTTCCGTCGGCCGGGTGAACAGTCCTTCTGATTGCCGCAAGATAAAAATAAGTCGGCTCACTAGATGCCAAAACATACAAAAGCGGCTTTAAATATTTAATTTCATAGCCAGAGTCCTTTATGTAACCTGCGACCTGAGCGATTCCTTTTTCAGAAATTTCAGAGCTAAAAGGCTCGATTTTAACATCTACCCCGCTCTGTTCGTAAAGATAATTTTTTCTTGCCTGAATCGACAGCTTTGCGCTCGCAAGATTTCTCGTCCAGTCAAGGGAACGGAAAAGGCTTTCTTTTGCCCCGCGAATTCCCTGAGTTCCGATTGGATTCTGCACTGTTGTCGCTCGGCGAAGCGGATCCGTATGAAGGGAGCTTCCCGCCAATGGCTTTACAAGTCCGTCAACAATCCATTTTAAAAATCCCAAATCGTCCATCGTAAGAATATCATTATGAACATCAGATTTTTCTACCTTTCTTTCTTTTCCGTCTGAAACATAAACAGGCTTATCATAAGCGTCATAAGTGGCGTTTTTTTCATATTTTATTCTCTCAAGATTTTTCCGGATGACACCAATCATAACAAGATTTCCGTGATACTGCTCAGGGTGAATATCCGCGTAGTGCCACGGAAGAGATTTCTCAGTCAAATCAAGAACCTGGGCGAATGAAGCCGTGTAAAAAAAGTCAAAATCAACTCCGACGGGAACTCCCCGGCTTACAAAACAACCGTCAATCACAAAATCCGCGAGCGTTTTCTTGCCTGCCGGAGAAAACTGAACGAAAACCTCGCTGTCACGGGCAAAATAAAAGCGGATATTAAGCGCTTTTCCGGTAACAGAATCCCTGTTCAAAATCCAGCTGCCCGGAGCGTCGACGGGATATTCGTCAACCATTTTGTGCTGGACTCCGTCCTGCGTGTACAAATCTACCGCAACCTTTGTCTCTGGAGAAACAATAATTGAAAAAATATCTCTTGTCTCTTCCATTTTGACCTGAAATACCTGACCGATAGAATTCGTGCGAAGCTCAGTGCGATTATTTCTTAAGGCAGAAAGAGGCTCCTCGAACCAGTTTTCTGCTACAGTCTTGCGAATTACGGAAGAGTCTGGAATACGGAATTTATTATTTTGTGCAGAAAGAGAAAAAATCGATAATAAAAACAAAATCAAAAAAAAATGTGAGCGCTTCATCAAAATCTCCTCTTTTATTTTCGGATTTTTTTTTATGATTTTAAATGATTTACGCAGTTTTTTCTGTTCCTGCTTTACGCTCTCCAACAACTATAATGCGTTTGCCCTGTAAACATTCCCTTACTTTCTTGCCGATTATATCTATATATTTTATAATAATTTTAGGATTCGGCAGCTATGGAAATGACAGTAGACTTATTTGACAGCATCATAAACACTTCGCAAGACTGTGTTTTCTGGAAGGACAAAAACAGGAGATTTCTTGGCGTAAACCAGGCTTTTTTGGATTTTTACGGATTCGAATCAGAAGATGTGCTCTTAGGCAAAAATGATGAGGAAATGGGCTGGCATTCTGATCCAGAGCCTTTTAAGCAGGACGAGCTGCGGGTTTTAGCCGGTAAAAGCACTTACAAAGTACAGGGGAAATGCATCATCCGCGGCGAAGAGCGGGACATTATCGCTTCAAAGAGGCCTCTTTATAACGGAGACGAAATCGTCGGACTCGTGGGCAGCTTCGTTGACATTACCGATGTAATCCGCCGCAAAGAGAAAAACGACGGCTCGCAAGTCCTTTACACCATCGACAAGCTTCGAAAATACTCTTTCTTCGACAAGATAATCGACGAGATTAGCCTTGAGGAAATTCTTGACCCGCTCACAGGAATTTTGTCGCGCGCATATTCCATGAAGTTTGTCCACTCCCTTATCGCAGAAAAAATTCCCTTCACATTCACAATCATCGATTTGGATAATTTCAAATTCATTAACGACACTTATGGACATACGGCCGGAGACAAGGTGCTTGCATCCGTTTCCAAAAGCCTTGCTGAATTTACAGACGGCTTTGCCCTTGCGGGAAGATTCGGCGGAGACGAGCTTCTTCTGATAGACTTAAAAAACATCACCACAAGCGAAAAAAGCGCTTTTTTTGAAAATCTTTATGGCAAATCAAACACATTGAGAAAAGAAATTTTCTTTGAAAACGGAGCGGCTTTCGTTACGGGAACATCCGGCTGCGCGTCATTTCCAAAAGATTCCGATAATTTCTCTGATTTATTCGGCCTGATTGATAAAATGCTCTATCTTGGGAAAAATCTTGGCCGCAACTGCTATAAAGTCTATGAAGAAGAAAAACACAAATATGTGGAAATCCGTAAGATAGCCAAAAACGGCATATTCAAGAATATGTACAAATTGAGGACTGACATCGAATCAGAAACAGGTTTTGAAAACAAATTGTCAAAAGTCATGCCTCAGATCAGCGAAATCTTAAAAGTTCCTGATTTTTACTATGTCACTTCTGACGGAAAAATGCGCGCTGTCCTGGACAAGAACTTCAATGAGGATGTGTCCGATTTATCAGAAATCATGGAAGAAGATTTGTTTTCCCAAGGCTCGCTGGATTTAATAAAAAAACACTCGCCGAAATTCTACAAAGTTCTTTATGAAAAGGGCTTTGAATCTGTTTTAATTTCACGGATACGCAAAAAGGAAAAAGTAAAAGGCTATCTGATATGCGCTGTAAACCGCAGCCTTAGAATCTGGCAGGAAAACGAATGCGCGATTCTATATTATCTTGCCGAGCTTTTGTCCGATGATTTATAGGCTCGCGTTTATTTCTCGAAAGGATTAGAAAAAATCAAGCGGAATCGTGTACGGATAGCCGTCGTCGCCCAATACCGCAAGAACGCCCCGACATTCATTTTTTAAGATTTCAACGCATTTTTCCTGCGAAACCTGCTGCTTGAATCGTCGCATTGGTCTGAACATTGTGTTACTCCATTTTGTATGGGAACGATTCTAGTACTTTTGGGGAGAATGCGCTAGGGGCGTTCTGAATGATGTCACATTGCACATTCTAACGCACTTGCTCATTAGAAATTTTATTGCCTTTTCAACATTGATTCTGTCAAATCTTGCACTGTTTGCTTGTTAAAAGGCGAAAGCTGATGATAATTTTCGACAAGCGTTCTGTATTCCGCAGATAAAACAGATTTGAGGTTTTCATCTGAAATTTCTACACCTTTCACAAGGTATTCCACACTCACTCCTAATGACTCTGCAATTTTTACGGCATTTTCAACGCTTGGTTGAGACTTATTTCCTGAAAGATATTTATCTAGGGTGCTCTTTTTGATTCCTGTTCGTGCAGAAAGTTCTTTTATCTGAATGTCCTGAAACACAAGTTCATTGTGCAAATTTTCGCCAAATCCCATATGTAAATTGTAATAAAATTTGGTGTTTCTAGACTTGATAAACATAAAATAGTATGTCAAAATCTAAAAGCGTAAAATATTATGCTTTTAAAAATAAGCATAATATCTGATTTTTTCAATATCAGGAGGTTATTATGAAAACTCTGAAAAAACATTTTGTGATAATTGCAAGTATAAGCCTTTTGTTGCTTGCAGGTTGTTCGGATGGCTCTAGTTCGGGGTCTGGTGAAGGAAAAGGTTCTGGCGGAAATACTGTAACTGACATCAAACAATCAAACAAAGTTCTTTCTTTTGCCAAACTTACAGATGCAAAAGCACTTGCAGGCGTTTCTTCTGAAAGCGGGGCGACAAAAAACATAGCCGCAAGAGCTGCAACAGGAGAGGACAGTGCAATTGTAAAAATTCTTGAAGACGGAAATATTTCTTCGCTTCTTTCTTTTCCGTCAGAAATTTCTGATCCGCCACAAGTCAGTGATATGATAAAATCAGAAACACCGAATGGAACATTCCTGTACATTATTTTTGATAATTATAAAACTCGTTATAACTACACGGCAGCTGACGGCACCAAACTCAAAGGATACATAGGACAGATTCTGTGCGTACACGAAGACGGAGCTTTCCATGACATTTTGGGAACAGAAGGAGACTCGGTACCTGTCAGCTTGCTAATATCCGAATCTAGCGACCTGCATCCTGCACTGCAATTTGACGATGCTGGAAATGTGTATTTTATGACATGCTCTGACGGAAGCAAGACATGGACGAATGAGGGGGCTTTATACCGATATAATCCGTTTACTGGCGCAAAAACGGCTCTGACTGCAGAAATAAATGGAATAGCTATATACCAATTTCAAATTTCAAAAGATGGCACTATCGTGTTCATACGAGGAAGCACTTCAAACGGAGGTTTTTTACGAGCAATACTACTTTCTGACACAGATAATCCACAGAATCTTGCTTATAATGCATTTGGTGGTAATAGTTGGGTTGGACAAGAAGGTTGGGTATATGATGATGAAAGCGATGTCGTATACGCTTTGTGCGGTAGCTATGAATTACGCAAATACATAAAAAATGCTGGAGGAAAATTTGATACGGAGTCATACACTGTGTTGCGTAATTATGAATCTGAAAAAACTGAGCAAAAACAAGATGACCGTTTGACACACTGGCAGAAACAATTGGAGTTCAATAGCGCAATATGTGGTAATGGAAGCATCGATGATTCCTCCCTCATCGAACGACGCACTGAAAATTTTTGCACAGCGGATTGGAAAGGATATATCTATTTCTATGACCAAAATAATAATCAATCTCGTAACATTATTATTTTAAACGAAGATGACTCTCTTAACGCAGAAAATTTGCTTGAAGGATTGATATTGGATTCATGGTACAGTCTTTCAGATTCAAAAAAGTATGAATCGATTACAGACGAATATGGAAATTCACAGCAAAAAGCGGTGTATCTGACTAGTGCTGATGTAGACCTTCGCTTTGACCTGTTTGCAGATGTTGATGGATTTAAAGCCCTAGCAGAAGCGACTGCGGGAAAGAAAAACGCCGAAGCACTTGCCGTATTAGATACGCCTGAATTGCGTGGATTGTTGTATCATTTAATTTATTCCTATAGTGGTCGTTATGCCCATGACAATACCTGGGATTGTTACTATCATAACTTCTTTGCCGATGTGCTCTATGTGAAAAATACAGATACATTGCTTGTTGATTCAGACGATTCATTTTTTAGAAAAAGTGAAACAAAAACAACTGCATTTGGCTCTTCTGGAACTCCTAATATTTTAACAAATGAAACTTGGAAGGAAAGAGAAATTTATTCTTTGGGCACAGAGTATCAAGACAGTGACGGAAATCCTGATACGCAAAAGATTCTCGATTTATTTTATTCATATTGTACAGAAGAAGGCGAAAAAGAATTCCGCCTTGCCGTATTTAAAGACGAAGAAACATACGGCGGATTGTACACGGATTTGACTGACAATGAAGCGGTTACCTTTCTAACTACAGGCGATAGGTTGCCTTTGTTCTACAAATATATATCAAATTTACTTTCTTCTTATGATGATTATGGCAGATTAAAATTTATACACGAAACTTGTTTCTTAAAAGATACGGGTACATCTGCATATATCGTTGCTAGTTTCGAGACTTCTGAAGAATCTGAGCAACAGGAAGATGAGACGAACAAGGTTCAGAATTTTACTTTTGATTATCGAAATGCTCTTTTCTGGGATAAAGGAGAATTGTTGGGCATGGGAACTGTATGGGAAAATAATGGAAGCAAAACTGCAATACTCAAAATTCTAGATACTTCGCATGAATACAGTGGCGAAATCATAACCATAAACTTTGAGACTGATAGTACTTCTGAGAAATCATCTTACTCTAGCATTTCTATGAAAATTGCAGATGGATATGCATATTACTGCAAGCAACTTGACAATGTCGGCTATCAAGACATTCATCGTATTCCAATCAGAGGTGGTGTAGAAGAAAACCTGTTCACAAATGTAAGTGGCAACTGGGAAGTGCTTTCATTCACCGTTGGCGGCGATTATTTGTACTACAGTTCATATCGCGGAACTGCTATCAATAACGGACGAATTACGATTACTACAAAAGAAAATACACCGCTTGATTCTACATTCAAATTAACTTCGCTTACAGCATATTAAGAAAATCACAAAAAATCGGGATGCCATTTCTGACATCCCGAAAATATCCGCGTTAATCTGCGTTTATCCGCGTCTGCTTATCTCTCTTCCTTCTCGTACTCAATCACGGCCTGTGCGCCAGCTAAGCGGGCAAGTGGCACTCGGTAAGGAGAGCAGCTTACATAGTTCAAGCCAATCTGATAGCAGATGTGGATTGATGCCGGGTCTCCGCCGTGCTCGCCACAGATTCCCAAGTGCAGGTTTGGATTAACCGTGCGGCCTTTTTCTTCGGTGATTTCCATGAGGGCTCCAGGTCCTTCGTAGTCAAGGGTTGCGAAGGGGTCGTCCTCAAGGATTCTCTGCTGCAAGTAAGACTCGATGAATTTGCCGTAGTCGTCGCGGCTGAAACCGAATGTGGTCTGAGTGAGGTCGTTCGTTCCGAATGAGAAGAAGTCCGCGTATTTTGCGATTTTTCCTGCACTCAGTGCGGCTCGCGGGAATTCAATCATCGAACCAATCTGGAATTTAAGGTTCACGCCCTTTTCCTTGTTTACTTTATCGATGACGGCTTCTGCCTGCTTGCGGATTTGCTCGACTTCGTTGTAAGAAACGACATTCGGAATCATAATCAGAACTTCGTGCTTCTTGCTTTCTTTTTCAAGCTGTGCCGTAGCGCGGGCGATTGCCTCAACCTGCATTTCGTAGATTTCCGGATATGTGATTGCAAGTCGGCATCCCCGGTGACCAAGCATCGGGTTGTGCTCAGCAAGCTGCATTACCTTTCGGGCAAGTTTTTCTTTATCAACGCCAAGTTTTTCTGCAAGGGCGGTGAGCTGTGAATCGCTTTCTGCCTGAATGAACTCGTTCAAAGGCGGGTCAAGCAAACGGATTGTAACCGGGCGGCCTTCCATAGTCTTGATGATTTCGTAGAAGTCTTTCTGCTGGAGAGGAAGGATTTTAGCCAGATTTTCCTTTCGACTTTCGGTGTCTTCAGAAATAATCATCTTCTGGAAAGCGGTGAGTTTCGGCTCATCGAAGAACATGTGTTCCGTGCGGCAAAGACCGATTCCGTTTGCTCCGAAGCGGAAGGCGTCGATTGCGTTCTGAGGAGTGTCGCCGTTTGCGTAGATGTCGAATCCCTTTACGCGGTTTCCTGATTCAGTGACTCGCTCTGATTTTTCGCGGATTTCGTCTGCCCAGCCCAAGAATGTCTCCAAATCGCCTGAAATAGTAGCTGGTTTGACCGCAACCTGACCTTCGTAAACAAGACCTGTAGCTCCGTCAATCGTGAGGAAGTCGCCTTTTTTGTAGGTTTTTCCCTTGATGATGACAGTCTCAGCGTCTTTGAAAGCCACATCTGAGCAGCCGCAAACACAAGGAGTTCCCATACCTCTGGCAACGACTGCCGCATGGCTGGTTCTTCCGCCTGTTGAAGTTAAGATACCCTGAGAGACTGCCATTCCCGCGATGTCATCAGGAGAAGTTTCTTTTCGGACTAGAAGGACTTTTTTTCCGCTTTTTGCCCATTCTTCGGCTTCTTCTGCGGTGAAAACAATCTGACCACAGCCAGCTCCCGGTGAAGCGTTAAGGCCGGCGGCAATTTCCGTAGCCTTTTTGACGGCTTCTTTGTCGAGCTGAGGAAGAAGAAGCTGATTCAACTGCTCTGGCTCCACGCGCATGATGGCCGTTTCTTTGTCGATGAGGCCTTCTTTGACCATATCAACTGCCATTTTGACGGCGGCAGCCCCTGTCCTCTTACCGTTTCGGCACTGGAGCATGTAGAGCTTTCCTTCCTCAACGGTGAATTCCATATCCTGCATGTCGTGATAGTGCTTTTCGAGGCGGTCCCGAATCTGGCAGAGTTCGTCGTAAATAGCCTTGTTTGTCTGCTCCAGCTGAGCGAGTTTCTGTGGTGTGCGGATACCCGCGACAACATCTTCGCCCTGAGCGTTCATAAGGTATTCACCCATGAAGATATTTTCGCCGGTTGACGGGTCGCGAGAGAAACAAACGCCAGTGCCAGAAGATTCGCCCTTGTTTCCGAAGACCATTGCCATGACAGTGACAGCCGTTCCTTTGAGAGCGCCTTCTTTGATTCCGTTTAATTTACGGTATTTGATGGCCCTTGGATTCATCCATGAACCGAATACAGCTCCGATTGCTCCCCACATCTGCTCTTTTGCGTCCTGAGGGAAGTCGCTTCCCTTTTCTTCCCTATACATAGCCTTGTATTTTGTGACGATTTCTTTGAGTTCTTCTGTTGTGAGTTCAGTGTCCTGCTTGATTCCACGGTGAGATTTTACCTCATCGATGATTTCTTCGAATTTTGCGTGCTCAACGCCCATTGCAACATCACCGTACATCTGAATAAAGCGGCGGTAAGCGTCCCAGGCGAATCGCTCATTGCCGGTCTTTTTTGCCAGTCCCAGGACAGCCTTGTCGTTGAGCCCCAGGTTCAAAATGGTGTCCATCATACCGGGCATTGAGATTGCCGCACCCGAACGGACTGAAACCAAAAGGGGGTCACTTTCATCTCCAAGTTTTTTGCCCATTACGGACTCAAGTTTTGCAAGATATTCGTCAACCTGAGAGCTCAATTCGTCAGGATATTTTCTACCAAGCTCGTAAAATTTCTGACAAACATCCGTAGTAATAGTAAATCCAGCAGGCACTGGAAGACTTAAAGGGGCTTTCGCCATCTGAGCCAAGTTTGCGCCCTTTCCACCCAACTCCGCGCGCATTGATTCATCGCCATCTGCGTCGCCGTTTCCAAAAAAATATACATACTTCATAATAGGCATAGAATAATATTAAATTTTTTAGCCGTCAATCAAGAAAACAGTTATTTTTTAGAAAAAAATAGTACGGAAAAATACAAAATTTTCCTATTTTTGTGCCATTAAGCTCACTTCTGCTGTTCCGCCGCTCGCTATCCGCTCGGTCGCAAGCGACTGCCGCAAAAGCGGCACGGCTCCATAGCAGAGGCTGCATCAGCCCTTCAGCCTTACTTTTTCTCAGTTTTATTTCTTATAATTCTTCTTCTCATCACAAGAATTTTTCGGTATAATCGAAATATGAAAATCGCAGATATTTTGAACAGCAAAAAAGTTTCGCTTTCATTTGAAGTCTTTCCGCCAAAAAAACAAGAGGCATTGGAATCTATAAAAAACACTGCCATAAACCTCACTGCCCTAAAACCGGATTTCATCAGCATTACTTATGGGGCGGGCGGCACGACTCAGGCCTATACTGCCGAAATTGCCGAGGCAATCGAAAAAGCAGGAACAACTTCTCTTGCCCACCTCACCTGTGTCCGCTCAACGACTGACGCTCTTCAATATATCATCAAAAACCTAAAAGAAAAAAATATCACAAATGTCCTCGCCCTTCGCGGAGATTTTCCCAAGGATGCAGTCAAAGGCGAAAATGTCTTTCCGTCTGGTTTTTGCCACGCTTCTGATTTAGTCTCCCTTCTCAAAAAAGAAGGCTTTTGCGTAGGAGGCGCCTGCTACCCGGAAGGACACCCCGAAAGCTTAAGCCGTGACACAGACATCGAAAACTTAAAGCACAAGGTTGACGCAGGGGTTGACTTTCTTACAACCCAAATGTTCTTTGACAACGATATGCTCTACTCTTTTCTGTACCGCTTGCAGTCTGCCGGCATTCATGTTCCGGTTCTGGCAGGAATCATGCCAATCACAAACGCAAATCAGGTAAGCAGAATGGTTGATTTGTCAAATGCCTACATTCCCCGGAAATTGCTCTCAATCTGTGACCGCTTCAGAAACAGCCCCGAAGCCATGATGCAGGCAGGAATCGCTTATGCGACAGACCAGATTATCGATTTAATCTCAAACGGAGTCCGGGGAATTCACATCTACACAATGAACAAAGCAGAAATAGCAAGTGCAATCCTCAAAAATGTGAGCGAAATCATAAAAGCGACAAACAATTAATATGGCAGACTTTTATCCTTGTATCTTAATTCCGGTTTACCGTCACGGACGGGCCTGCGAAGAGGTCGTCAATTCGATTACTCAGTACAATCTTCCGATTATTTTAGTCGATGACGGAAACGAAAGCGAGACAAAAGCTTATCTCTCAAAAATAAAAGAAAATCATAGCTCCGTCGAGCTTGTCACTCTCCCAAAAAATCAGGGAAAGGGAGGGGCATTTAAGGCTGGCGTTATCCGCGCAAAGGAATCAGGCTTTTCCCACATCCTGCAGCTTGACGCTGACGGACAGCACGACTCAAGCCAGATTCCGTTTTTTGTAGAAAAGTCAAAAAATTCTCCTGAAAAAATGATTTGCGGCTACCCCGACTATGACGAAACAGCCCCCGGCCACAGGAAGGGCGGTCATAAATTTGCTAACACTTGGTGTGCAATAGTCACCTGGAGCGACAAAATTGTCGATTCACTCTGCGGCTTTAGAATCTATCCGACTGAGTCAACCTACGCTTTTGTCACAAAAAAACGCTTCGACAAAAGAATGGGCTTTGACCTCGACATTCTGCTTCAAATGATGCAGCACGGAGTCGATGTAGAATTTTACCCCGTCAAAGTCACTTATCCGACTGACGGAATTTCAAATTTTCATGCCTTCCGCGACAATGTCAGAATTTCTTGGATTTTCACAAAGCTTTTCGCTAAAATGATTTTAACCTCCCCGCTAATGCTGTGGAGAAAAATTTTTAAATAGATTTCCCGACTGCACTAAAAACGACAAATACATGGCTGAAAACTGGTACGAAGTTAAACAGAATCATAATCTCGGTTACAAGATGATGTTTTTCATCTTAAAGACATTCCCGGCAGTTTTTATGCGTCTCCTGGCCTTTCCCGTCGGATTTTTTTACTGGGCTTTCGGGAAAAAGGCCCGTCTCGTTTCAAAGGATTATCTTTTAAAAATACAGGTCTCGCTTTTATCTGACTTTGATAAATCAAAAAAGCTTCCCCTGTCAACCTTAAAGCACATATCTTCTTTTGCCCTGAATCTCGTCGAAAATGTACAGTCTTGGGCAGGTAAATTCTCCTTCAGCGATGTAAGCTGGCAGAATGACGATGTTTTTGACCTCGTAAAAAATATAAATTCCGGCAAAGGCTCTGTAATCTTAATCTCACATCTTGGAAACGCCCAGATGATGAAAGGGCTGGCGAGCATGGGCGAAAGCGGAACCGAAAAAAAAATGAGCATCACTACTATTTCAGATGCAAAAATCTCTCAGGGACTGACAGCCCTTTTAAACGAAATAAACCCGGCTTCATCAATGAATATCGTAAGCAGCGACAATATAGGCCCCGAAACGATAATTTTGCTTCAAGAACGGCTTGAAAAGGGAGAGGTGATTGTAATCGCAGGCGACAGGATTAGTGCCCACACAGACAGAAACATCGAAATCGAATTTTTAGGAGAAAGAGCACGATTTCCATACGGAGTTTTTCTTTTAGTCGCGCTTTTAAATGCGCCGACTTATTTTGTGACAGGATTGCGAGAAAAGGATTTTTCTCTTCACCCAAAATACGATATGTTCGTAAAGAAAAATCCCCTTGACTTTGACTGCGGTCGAAGCGAGCGGGAAGAGCGAATCAAAGAAACAGCCCGAAATTACGCGAAAAATCTCGAAAGTCTCTCTAAAATGCATCCCTACCAGTGGTACAACTTTTTTGACTTCTGGGGATAAAATCTACCTCGAAATAAGCCAGACCCGGCCTGCGTTCAAATTCCAGCGGTCGCTTACATATTCGTCAAGGAGTCTGGCCGCTCCTTCAAAGCCTGCCCCGCCAGTCTGAATGATGTAGTCAGCCTCTTTTTTAGCAAGGCTCTGGGAATGAACCCGGCTTGCCATATTCACGAAATATTTTGCCGTTTGGTTTACGCCCTGCTGCAAAAGATAAGCCATAAATTCATTTTTCATAAGATAATCGTCGTTTACATCATAGTTTAAGCTCGGAGTCACCTGAAAGTAGCGGCGCATGTAAGCGAGAGTGTCAGAATCGATTGTATAATAAATTGAAGCTACAGTATTTCTGAATTCCTCGTCTACAAAAAAGATTCCGTGCCAGCCCTCGTGAGCGATGAAAGTAGTGCGGAGATAAGACGGAGATTCCTGAGAGATTGAAATAACAGCCCCGGTTCCTGCTAAGATTTCTCCATCCGAGGCAATTTTTATGACACCATTATTTAAAAGGATATCCCGAAGCAAAAGCTCCTTTTCGTTAAGCGGGAAATTTTCGCTCCGAGCCTTTTCAAAGAAACGGGCCAAATCGTCAGCCTTGTAATCGTGGGCATTATAGCCGTGCTTTCCTTTCAGCTCCGAATCAGACAGAAGGCGCCCCTTAAAGCCTGCTTTTTCGACAAAAAAGGCAAGGCGTCTGAAAAAATCATCCTGAACGGAATAAGTCGAGATGTCAAAAAACAGAACTCCGGGGAAGCGGTCCCATTCAAAAAGCTCGTAGTCGTTTCCACGCCAGTTGTTCCTGGACCAGCTCATAATAAGGCCGGGGTCAATCCTGATTGGCGTAAGGACATTTTTCTGACCGTGAGCGTATGAAAGAAGATTTTTGTCAGAGGCAGTAAGCAAAACAGAGACAGGATACTCTTCTTCGTCGGGGTATGTCACCACAGAAAATGGTGATTTCAGGCCTGCGGTCGGAATTTCAACAGGAAATTCGCTCCTGCGAATAAAAAGCACCTCGCCGCCAAAAGCAATCTTCTGGCTTCCGTCTGTTTTCTTAAATTTTACGGTGATTTTCGGCATAAGGCTTTCACGGCTGTTTATTGAGTCAAAGGCCAATGAAGCGCCCCGAAAATCATCGGTTCCGTTATTTTCACCGCCGTTCGGCGCAAAAGCGAAAACCGGAACTGAGCCTGAAAAATCATGTCCGACAAAAGCCCTGTTAATCTGAGCGGAATCAATGCGCACCTTTGAGGAAGCCTTTACGAAAAATCCCTCCGGGACGCCTTTTTCCCGGGAAAAACAAAAGGAAAGTGCGAAGGAAGAGCCATTGTATTTTTGAAGATAGTCCGTCACGACAGGATTTGAAACTGATTCAGAAAGCTTATTCTGGGAGTCATAGAAAAATCCGAATGAAAGAGAAGGGTTCGCTGAATTCGGAGAGGCCTTTTGAGGAGTGATTTGAATCATTAACGAAGCGTCATCGTTTTTCTCAAAAAAATTCTTAATCGCTCCCTTCTGGTCAGCAGTAAAAGCAAAAAATTTTGTTCCTGATGAAGAAGATTCCAAAAGCTCAGCATGGTAAAAATCAGGAACATCAAGGGTAAAGCTAGATTTTGTAGTGCATGAAAAAATCAGCGGAAAAATTAAAATATATAGAAAAAAAATCAATTTTTTAGAATGTGAATCAGAAATCATAGGTGTAATTTACCATAAAACAAAAAAAGTTGAAATATTCAGAGAGAAAAACAGGCGTCGTTTACTACTCGACTTTTTTTCCCTTGGTCTATATGATTTTGGAGTTAAAATCAGGTTACCAGAATTGAAAAAAATAGTCCTTTTACCGAATCCGAACCAGCTTATTCTCCTCCGAAAGCTTCAAAAAGAGCTTTGCCTGCTTCCGCTTCTTCCACTTTCCGCCGAATGTAACGAATTAAATGACTTAAACGCAAAAATAACAAAGGCAGAGCTAAAAAAACTTGAAGAAAAAGAGAGCGACAGAAAAAAAATCATTTTTATTTCTCTGGAGCTGGAAATCAACGGGAAAATATGCGAAGGGAAAATAGAACTGGGGGAAGATTATCGGGTCAAGCCCGATAATGACAGGGGATACAAGAGCGATAATGACAACGAGAGAAAGACAAACACCTCTGTCATTCTGAGTGAAACGAAGAATCTCCCTTTCAAAAAATTAAGTCCTTTTAAAATCTGCGAAACAGAAATTACGGAAAAGGAAAACGGACGCGAATGGAAAATCTTCCGCGAAAAGTGGAGAAAAATCACATAACCTGCAAAATTTCAGGCTCCGACAAGTGAATGTCGGTTCTGCTCACTAAAAATACGATTAATGCGGCTGCCGTAAAAAAAATTCCTATAACGCAGGCCTGACTTGAAGCTCTTACTGAAAAATCAAAGCTTTTTAAAAGCCGCTCAGAAAAGAAAAATCCTATGGCGGCGCTTACAATCGGGAACAAAAGCGAGATTAAGCCCAGAATTCCAGTAAAAACACGGGAAAAACCGATTCTGACTATTGCGTTTTCTTCGATGGAAAGATTTTTTTTGTTCAGGACATGAAAGCTTTTGCCTTTTTTTGCGCAGTCAATTGAATTGCAGACTACGCATGCATTTGAGATAAGGGAAACAACTTCAACCTTCTGTCCTTCAATGCTTTTTACAATCGCAAAATCGTGCATCAGCGAGCTTCTCCCTCAAAATCATTTTCACCTAGCTTAATATTTTTCATCTGGTCAACGCACATCTGATATCCGGCCTTGTTTCCAAGCTCCTCGTAAGTGTCCCGAAGGTTAAAAAGAGCGTCGTAATAGTAAGAATTTATAGTGACGGCGTTTTCAAAGGCCTCCTGTGCAAGGGGAAAATCATTTTGGTTAAAGTAAATTACGCCCAAAGTGTTCCAGAGATGAGCGTTCTGGCTGTTAGCTGAAAGACCTTCAAGACAGTAAGCCAGGGCTTCTTCTGAGCAGCCCTGATTAAAGCAGACAAGGGCAAGAGTCTCGATGATTTCGTCGTCTTCATCCGCAATTTCGTGAGCGCGGAGCAAGGCAGACTTTGCGTCAATCAGATTTCCTGCGTCACGGTAAGTGATTCCGAGATTATACCAGAGAAGATGATTATACCGCTCGATAGAAATAGCCCGCTTTAAGCAAGCAATGGCCTCGTAATACTGCCCGTTTTCAGCGAATTCTATAGCCTGTGTATTTAATGCCGTAATATTTTCAGTCATAACTTTCCCTCTTCATCATTTTGAATTATTCCGCAAATTAAAGAACAATTCCCTTATAAGAGAGGCTGCCTGTGAATTTTCGTTACCAAAGAGTTTTGCCAGGCCTTCAGCATTTTCTTCGATAATGGCGTTTCCTCTTTCCCTTGCCTCTTGCACAGAGCCGCTTTTTGTCAGAATAGAAATTGCTTCTTCCACAGCGGAAGAATTTATGCCTTCTGAGCGAGCCTTTTCAAACAGCTTTGACAATTTTTCCTTGTCATCCGGATTTTTTTGGAGGTGAATCAAAACAGGAAGGCTTTTTTTGCCCTCAACTATGTCATCTCCCCTCTTTTTTCCGGGATTTCCGCTCGTAAGGTTTATTACATCGTCTATAATCTGAAAGCCTGTTCCAATGTCCTCGGCGAATTTTCCTGCTTTTTCCCCTTCTTCACGGCTTGCCCCGCCGGCAAAGGCTCCGAGTTTTACAGCCATTCTTGAAAGAGTTCCGGTTTTGTTGCGAACCATTGCCGTGTATTCCCCGACAGTCGGAATTAAAGCCGGATTTCTGTGCCAGAGAATGTCCATTGCCTGTCCCAAATGAAGGCGACGAAGCTCCTCCAAAAAAAGCTCGTAAAGGGCAAGCTTTTCGCTGTCTGAATTTTTCAGTTTTTTAATGCAGGTCGTCGCCTCAAAATAAAGCCAGCTTCCGGCGTTCAAGGCAACATCAAGCCCGAAAGCTATGTGGCTTGCAGCCTGTCCCCGTCTCGTGTCAGCTCCGTCCTCAATATCATCATGAATTAAGCTCGCTGTGTGAGCAAATTCTACAAGCGGAGTGAGTGAATATGCCTTTTCAACGCTGCCCTTTCCCACAAGTTCAGAACACAAAACGAGCAGAAGAGGCCTCCAGCGTTTTCCGCCCAAATCAACTAAATTTTTACAAGGCCTTATGAGATTTGAAAGATGAGAATCGTTCACACAGGAATCAATCTGCCCGAAAGAAAGGTCTTTCCAGTCAGAATTCGAGGTTTTAGGAAGACAGCTATTTAAAACATCCTCAATTTTTTGAAGACGAGTTGTAAATTCAACATTCATATCATAAATATAACACAAAAAAACGGAATTGAGAATTGAAAGTTAAAATTTATGAATAAAGTGTGGATTTTTTATCTTCTTTATGATATAAATAAATCCGTTGGTTCCGTAGCTCAGCCGAAGCGTTTTCCTGACTTTTGCTACGGTATCTAATCCGATCCCGTAGCTCAGCTGGATAGAGCATCAAAAACGCTTTCGCGTTTTACCTAATTGGAAGGTCGCTTTTCCTGACTTTTGCTACGGTATCTAATCCGATCCCGTAGCTCAGCTGGATAGAGCATCCGCCTCCTAAGCGGAAGGTCGTGCGTTCGAATCGCATTGGGGTCATTTTTTTGATATGAAACAGATTTTTCAAAAAATCGGCGTATCTTTGTTTGAATGTAATTTAGAGAAGAGACTCTTCCCTAAATTACATTCGGGGCAGTTTCAACCTTCATTTCTTTAAAATACAGATATTTAAATGGGTGAATATCAAGTGCGTTCACATACCAACCGCCAATCTGATTTAGATTTATGGCATGCAGGCTGATTGAGTGCATTATCGGCATAATTTCACCGGAATCAAGCAGGATTTGCTCAGCCTGGGCTAAAAGCCTGTAATGCTCGCTGTTGTCAGTCGTTTCGTTCGCTTTATAAATCAGCTCCTCAAATTTTTCATTCTGCCATTTTGACGGATTTAAAGTCGAGTTTGCCCTAAAAAGCTCCAGAAATGCGATTGGGTCAGCGAAATCTCCAATCCAGGAATAAGAAAAAATATCTGCATTCCAGCCTGCAATTGAGTCAATATAGCGGTCTTCCGGCGTTGTCTGAACCTTAAGATCCACTCCCAAGGGTTCCCATGCCTCTTTTAAGATTTCTGCCTGCTGCTTTTGTCTTTCTGACTGAAGGGAAATTCCAAAGGTGATTGAAAGCCTTTCGTCAGCACTGATTCCGAGTTTTTTTCGCGCATCAGCCATCATTTCCTGAGCGTCTTCAATTGAAGTTTCATTGATTCCTTCGACTCCGTGATAGCCTGCTAGCGGATAAATCAGGGTCTCGGCCTTAACCAAGCCGTTTTTTCTTAAAAGAGCCCATGGAACTGCCGTCAAAAGTGCGTTCCTAAAATCCGCATCATTCCAAGGCTTGTTTTTGCAGGAAAAGAACAAGAATTCGGTTCCGAAAATCGCCGAAATTCTTAAGGAATTTTTGTTCAAAAGTGCGTCAGTATCAAACATTCCTGAAAGCCAGTCGCTGCTTCCGTCGTTGTAGCTCCATGAATTATCCTTCAGTTCGTTTGACTGCTGCAATGTAATTTGCGGGATATGAACATTTTTCGCGTCCCAATATTTTTCGTTTTTTGAAAGAACTAAAGTCTTAAGAGACCTTTCTTTGACTGTAAAAGCACCTGAAAAAACGCCCGTATCACACTTTCCGTCGTCCTTTAGCTTACAGACAGAAAAAGCGTGGTGACAAAGCAGCTTTGAAAAGTGAGCGGTCGGAGAATTTAAGGTAACAACAAGAGTTTTGTCATTTCTCACAACAATTCCAAGCTCGCTTTCGCCAGTCTTTCCTTCACGATATGAAGCCGCCCCCTTTATGCAGTCGAGCATCGAGGCGTAAGGGGCGTTCGGCGTTTTTAAAAGTGAGAGCCAGGAAGAGCGGACTGTGTACGCAGTAATTTTTTCACCGTCAGAAAAAGTGAGCTTGTCACGGAGAGTGAAGGTCCATCGTTTTTTGTCACGGGAGATTTTATAGCTTTCACAAATTGCCGGGAGAGGGTCAAGATTTTTAGGATTATAAGAAAAAAGACCTTCGTAAAGAGAATCCAGAATCTGCGCTTCGCTTGCATAGGTCGCCGTATGAGGGTCAAGGTTCAGGGGCTGCTCAGAGCCGATTATTGTCAAATTTCTTTGAAGCGAGTCGTTTACGAGAGAAGAATTTTCTTCTTCAAGATTTAAAATGGAATCAAAATCCTCGATTTGAGGATTTTCATCAGAAAAATAATCTTCATCCGAAATCTGGGCGGAGACAAATGAATTTAGAAACGAGATTGAAAGGGCAAGCAATAAAGCCTTAGAAAAAAAACGATTCATACACTTTATTATAGATTTAAAATGAGCAATTAGCAATTATGAATTAGCCGCCGATTCCCAACCTCTTCATCTGCTCAACTTCCTCGACATACGATGTATATTCGGCGCGGTATTGGTTTGCCTTGACGACAGAGTTTTTAAAAGTCGTGATGTCAATTTTTAAGCCCTTAACCTTAGATTTATTCATCGGGCTTGCAGTGGCCTTAAAGAAATCATCAAGGGCATTTAAGATTACCATCAGTTTGTTGCAGTCTGAAATCTGGGCAGAAACGAATTCCGCGATTTTTTCCTCTGGCATTCCAGAAATTTTCAGATAGCCCGGGGAATTTTTCTGAGCGACAGAACCGTATCGTCTGGCCTTTGTCGCCAAATCAGTCATAAGAGACTGATAGTTGATTTTGTCGGTCCTCTTTGAGCCTGTCGTCTGATCTACGATTGTAATCGTGTAATAAAGGGGCTTTTCAGCGATTCCGAAGGCTTTTTTTAATGCCCGCTTTAATTTATCCCAGAAGGAATTATGCTCGCTCAAAAGCAGGTCGTGATTTTCCTGAATTTTTTGGGCAATAACACCAATCTGAGCAGGGGTCGAGCCTAAAACCAGCAGCGAATCCATAATCAAGGCCTTCGTGTCGACTTTTTTCTCCTGCTTCTTATCATTCGCTTTCTGAACATTCAGCTTTGAAAGAAGGGCTTTCTGTCTCGCCTCTTTTTTATCTCCCTGATCTTCCTGAACTATTTCTTCGACAAGCTCGCTGTAAAAGGGAACCTTTCCCATTCCTGCGGCAAAATTCTTTTTTATCTGCTGCAATTCGCTGGCGACATCGCTCATAGCCTTGTTCGCATCGAAGCCGGCGGCCGTCATTACATGCTTTCTTATCTGAGCCTTGTAATATTCCTTTTGGAATTCAGTGTATTCCTTCAAATCAGAATTGATATCCGTAAGAGCCTGAGCGGCCTTTGAGAGGTTGTCGTTTATCATGCTCACGGTAAGGGCATCGCTGCTTTGCCGTGCAGAAAAAACCAGGGTCGCAAGAACCCTAGTGTTCACCTTATTTGAATTTGCGGAAAAAGAATTCCAGGTAATTGCATTGTTAAGCTCAAGCAGCTTTTTGATATTCGTAAGAGAGAGCTGAGAAACGGAAAATTTATAATAATTACACAGAAAGTCGAGGGTGCTTTCATAGTCAGAAAAACGCTGCCCCATAACGACAGAACGCTCATTTTCCACGAACTGGTCGCTCTCAGGTGCCTTAATATCGGAGATTTTTTTGTCAAGCTTGTAGGGATCAGGCGTAATCAAAGCCTTTTTAACGAGAAAATCAAAAATCACTCGGACACAAGTGTGAAGAAGGCGATAATTATCAAGAATTTTCGGCAATTCTTCCATATCGTACCACTGTGTTTTGTTCTCAACCGCCTGCAAAAGCGTTTCTGTAAAATTATTTCCGTTTTCCATAATTTTAGTATCGGCATTTTGTATTTAAAATTAAGGGAACTTCTAGAAACTTATTTCTTCTTGCTTTATAATGAAATGAGTTTTTATGAATCCCGTTTTTTTTCGAGCAATTCTTAAAAATATAAAAAAATTCTCCTTTCTTGCGGTTATGTTTCTGTCAGCATCTTTCGCATTTTCAGAAAATTTTCGCGTGAGGAAAATCATCCCTATTTCTCTGAGCGAAATCAACGAAAAAGTCACCGTCGAATCCGGAATAAACGACGCTCTTTTTGTCACTTTGCCGGCCGACTTAACTTATGTGAGCGGTCTTGAGCTGAATCTTAAAGTACCCGAAGAAATAGTCACCTGGCGGGATTCCGTCGCTTACATGCTCTACGAAAAGCTTTCTCCTGCTCCTAACGAAAAAAAATTAAATTACTCAGGAGAGCGCCTGCATGTCGAAACGATTCCGGGTAATTTTTCCCTTACAATTTATATTCCTATTTCAGATGATTTTGCAATAAAAGACAGTCCTTACTCTGTAAAGCTTCCTTCCGTAAAATCTGCCGTCTCAGACGGAATTTTCCTGCGTTTTATGATGGTAATGAAGGGAGTTCCTGAAGCCCTTGAAAATTCAATTCTGGAAATCAGCGCAAAGCCTGTCTTAAAAAACGAGGGAATGTTAAATCTTTCTGTCAATCTTCCCTCTCAAAGTTCAGATGACACAAAGTATTCAGTTTTCATTGACGACAAGCCGGTCCAGAACTTAAACAGGAAATTCCTTTCAACGGGTGAGCATCATCTTTCAGTCGTAAGCGATTCCTTCAGGAACGAGCTGCGCACATTCAGGATTGAGCAGGCAAAAACCACGAATCTTTCCGTTCAGCTTCGGGGAATTGAGCCGCTTTTAAAAATTCTTTGCCCTAAGGACGCACAGGTTTTTGTAGACGGAAGCCCTGTCCCGCAGAATCAGCAGGAAGGCTATCAGGTATCTCAGGGTGAGCATACCGTAAAACTGGTTTTCTCTGACTACGAAATAGTCAAAACGGTATCCGCACAAAAAGGCCGCACTTACTCAGTGAACCTGAATGTGGATGCCACTATAACAGAGGAAGATTAGCACGGTTTTATGCCGTGGGAGAAAAAAAATGTTCATTTTAAAAGATTTTATCAACAACAATATAGTGCCTCTTTTGCCTTGGGCACTTATTTTTCTTGGCCTTGTGATTTTCTGCGTGGAATTTGTCTGGACAGACAGGAAAACCCTTTCAGAAAGCCAGAAAGAGCTTGTAAAGTCATTTTTTGCCTGCAGCATTGCGGGTTTTATCACGGTTTATTGGGCTCACCGAATGCTTCCAGGCGCGAAGCAGCCGATTCTTATTGCCTGCGTAATCTTACCGATTCTGATTTTTTTTAATAACAATTTCCTTAAAAAACACGATATTCCCCGTGACTGGCAGGTAATTCTTTATATCTCTCTTGTTTTTCTTCCTCTTGCCATAAAAAGCCCGTCTCTTCTTGTTACAGGCTGTGCCGTAAACTGTCTTCTGTATGCCCTTGCGAACGCCCGTGCCTCCTCAAAAAAAATCGACAAAACTGTCAAGCAAGTCGATACAAAGGATGTAAAGAAAAACAAGACTCTTTATGGCGGAGGTGCGCTTCTTGTATATGCAGTGACTCTTTCACTCGTTCTTTCTTATCAGCACAAAAGCCCCATTACTTTTCTTTCAACAATTGTCCTGAGCGCTATTGCCCTCGCATCGTTCGTGCTTTGGTATGTGCTTAACGACAAGTCCAGAATTCATTGGTTTACGGTCTTTGAAATTATCTTTATGTACCTTCCCTTTATTTTCAATCCCTTTGAGCATTTCTGGATTGGCTCTGCGGTAACAATCGCCGCCCTCGTCTGGGACGAATATTTTTCTGTCATTCTTTCAAAAAAATACAAAAAAGACAGATTTTTTATCTTCTCCCTTGGTCTTGAAGTAATGTCTCTCCTGCTCACAATTGGAATTGTCTGCTCGGGCTTTCATTACTCCACAGTCCCGCTTTATGCGATTCTCATCGTTGATGCCGCTTCCCTCATAGCCCTTTTTCTTTTCTATGTGCTTTTTGGAGTTGAGAATTACTGGGTCTACACGGTTTTAACTTTAATTCTCGTTTTTATCGCCATATTTATGAGTCCGTTCGGTCAATTCTGGCTCGTCGCGACTATTCTCTGCCTAGTCCTGCCGCTCATTGTCGCCTCTTTTAAAGAGAAACACTGGCTTTTAGTAGCCGCTCTTGCCTGTCTTATGCTTGCGGTCGCCTGGCTCTGCATTATGGTCCTTACAGGCCAAATGGATTTGGATAAAGTTTTCTCCCATGTACACATTTTTGGCGGAATCACAGGAAAGGGAATGATTCAGACAGACATAATTCCCTTTGCCCTAAAAATCGGTCTCCTTCCAGTCCTATGCATAGTCCTTCCTCTCATTATGGAACTTGTTTTCGGAGCCATAATTTTAATAAAGAGAATTCGCAAATAATCTTTGAATTTCTCAGAAAATTCGTTATCTTTATAGCGTGAGTATCTCTATCGAAAACTTTTTGACAAACTTTCTCAGAACTTATCCCATGCCTTTTTCGGCAAAAGAACTGCTCGCAATGCTCTGTGGACTTGGTCATAAGATCACGCTTGGCGAGCTTTCTGATTTTCTCGATAATGACTGCCGTGCTTTCGCCCTCCAAAAAAGAATGTACATAACTCGTGCCGCCGCTTTTACAGATCAGGTTTTCAGTTTCGTTCCGACACAACGCGAAATCGAACAGAAAGTTTTTGTTCCAGGCGACAGATGTATGCCCTTTGTAGATTTTGATGCTCTTTCATTCTCTCTTACCTTTGAATTTATGGGGCAAAAGCTTCCTCAAAAGCTTTTTTCAACAGACTGCAACACGGCTCGTGATTTATTCTATCTTTATGGCGACGAATTTTCAGCCCAGTACATAAGCTCTGACCCTGCCTGTAAGGATTTGCATATTCCGGAAAACAGCTTTGAGCTTCCCCTGCACTTAAAACTGACCGGCATTTCCCTTGAGCCTGTCTTTGAAAAGGTTGATTTTAAATACGGTGACAGAATTTTATGCCGCGTTTATGACTGGGACAAGGGGATTATCGAGCTTATTCCAATTCTTACGCACAAATTAAACCCCTTTCAAATAAACAACGAAGATTTTGAAAGGCAGAAATGGTATGAGCATCTCGAAAAAGCGCTGCTTGAAAGCTTTGACAGAATGGGGCCTTGCTCTTCAATCGAAGAGCAGCTTGCAAATGTCTTTTACGAGAACAGAGCGGAGCTTTGCGTTCCAAATTGCGGCTCAATCCATGAATTTATCGAATACTCAAAAAAAGTCGGCTTGGAATTTTTCGGCGTTGAGACTCGTCTTTGGTTCAAAGGACAGGATGTACCCGCCGTAGGAAAGTGGAATCTTGATATGTACGACTCTGACGAGCGAATGATTCCTTTCTTTGCTCTTCCAGATTTTGTGATTGACTGCTATCTAAAAGATCAGCTGTACGAAAAAAAAGACGACATCAACGAGGTGATTTCAAAAATCATTCCTAAGACTCTGACAATCTCAAAAGAAGAGAAGGATTTGCTTACATTGCAAATTCGAGATAGAAATGCTATAATCCGAAAAAAGTATAATTGGTTTGCAGATTTTGCAAACGGCTCCCTCAGACACAGGGCACTCAATCTTTTTACGGAGGTAGGTTCCCTTGTATGCGAGCTTGACTGTGACAACAAGGAGCTTGAAAATCTTCCCCAGCAGGAGCTTATAACTCTTTCTCAGTTATATTCTCATATTTCCCACATTCTCGAAATTTTATCAGATGACAAGGAATGCGAAGAAGAAGAAGCGTGTGCGATGGAGCTTTCACTCGAAGGGATGGAGCTTAATTTTGAAGATATAAAACCCCTTCTAATTTCTGCTTTGGATAAAGTAAAAAAGAATCGGTTTAATGTCATATAATTTTTTCTTTAAAGGAGTGTGTAATTATGAACACTAAAGGAATTGCTGCCGTCGCAAGAAGCATTCGCAGCTTGTCAATTGATGCGGTTCAAAAGGCAAATTCAGGTCATCCCGGTCTTCCGCTTGGTTGTGCGGAGCTTGCCGCTGTTTTGTATGGAGAAATCTTAAAACACAATCCTGCGAATTCAAAATGGGTCGACAGAGACCGTTTTGTCCTTTCTGCTGGTCACGGCTCAATGCTTTTGTATTCTATTCTTCATCTTGCCGGCTACAAGGTTACTCTCGATGACATCAAAAACTTCCGTCAGATTGGCTCTCCTTGCTGCGGACACCCTGAATACGGATACTGCGACGGAGTTGAAAACACTTCCGGTCCGCTGGGACAGGGTGTTGCCCTTGCAGTCGGTATGGCTTTGGCAGAAAGCATGCTCGAAGCTAAATACAACACTCCTTCACGAAAAATAATCAATCACTACACCTATGCTCTCGTAGGCGAAGGTTGTCTTGAAGAAGGCGTTTCTTCTGAAGCCTGTTCATTTGCAGGAAACAACAAGCTCGGAAAACTCATTGTCTTCTATGACGAGAATAAAATCTCAATCGACGGCTCAACAGACATCACTTTCACAGATGACATTGCAAAGCGTTACGAGGCTTACGGCTGGCAGGTTTTAAAGGGTGACATGTACGATGTCGAAAAAATCTACGCATTGGTAAGCGAAGCAAAAAAAGAAGAAAACAAGCCTACACTTATTATGCTCAAATCTGTAATCGGAAAATTTGCTCCAAAGCAGGGAACACCGGCAGTTCACGGCGAACCCCTTGGAGAGGCAGATGTTGCGGCAACAAAAAAGAACCTGGGTCTTGACCCTGACAAATTCTTCCAGATTGACGAAGACGCGCTGAAATACTTTGCCGACAAAAAGGCCGATTTTTCAAAGCTTGAGTCTGACTGGAACAAAGAATTTGAAGCATGGTCAAAAGAAAATCCAGAGCTTTTAAAGCAGTGGAAGGCTTCATACGAAAACGCAACAGACGGAGAGGCGGAAGACCCTTCTTACGAAGTCGGAAAGTCAGTTGCCACAAGAACGGCTTCAGGCGACATGATTAACGCAATGGGCCTGCGCTACTCTTACCTCGTTGGCGGCAGCGCTGACCTTAAGGGCTCAAACAAATCAGGAATGAAGTGCGACACCGGCACTTATTCGCCAGAAAACCGAAAAGGCCGTTCAATCGAGTACGGAATCCGTGAATTCGGTATGGCAAGCGTTGCTGCCGGTATTTCCCTTCACGGAGGACTACGCCCATACTGCGCGACATATCTTGTTTTCTCAGACTATATGCGCCCTTCAATCCGACTTGCCGCTCTTATGAAACAGCCAGTAATCTACGACTTAACTCACGATTCAATCTATCTTGGTGAGGACGGACCAACTCACCAGCCAATCGAGCAGCTCTCATCATTGCGCTCAATTCCAAATCTTCAGGTTTTGCGCCCGGGCGATGCAGAAGAAACTATCGCGGCATGGCACATGGCAATGGAAGCTAAAGACCACCCTGTTTTGTTCGCCCTCACCCGCCAGAATGTTCCTGTCTACGAAAAGGAAGACAAGGCTTGGCGCGAGACAATCAAAAAAGGCGCTTATGTCGTAAAAAGTGGCGCAGAAACTCCTGATGTCACAATCGTGGCTACAGGCTCAGAAGTCAGCATGGCTCTTGAAGCGGCAAAACTTGTCAGCACAAAAACTGTCCGGGTCGTTTCTGTTATGGACAAAAATCTCTTTGAAGAGCAAAGCGAGGACTTCCAGAAAAAAATCTTGGGAGACGCAAAACGAGTTATCGTGGCAGAAGCAGGATGCAAGACTGGCTGGGAAGGCTATGTTTCAAGCAAAAAGGATTTGTTCACAATCAACCGCTTCGGTGAATCTGGTCCTGCAAAAAAAGTTGCTGAGCATTTCGGCTTTACGGCAGAAAAACTTGCTGAACTGATTCAATCATAAAATCACTTCAAACGACGCCTGCTGTCAGAATATGACAGCGGGCTTTTTATTTTAGGATTCTTAAAATCTGTTTTCAAAATATTGAAATTGTGATAAAATATAACAATATGCAGGAAGCACAGACATCTACAAAAGTTAGCTTGGATAATTCAAAAATCAAAATGGCGATTCGTGCCGGAATTCCGCTTTCTATCACCACATATACGCTCCCACACGAAATGTCTGAGTATATGGAACAAGTGCTTTCTTCATTTCTGGCAGAATTAGGACAGGAACACATGGGAACTTACTTGAAGTACTGTCTTAACGAGCTTGTAACAAACGCAAAAAAAGCAAATACAAAGCGAATATACTTCAAAGAAAAAAAACTTAACCTTTTTGACGATCTGGACTACGAAAAAGGCATGCTCACCTTCAAGGAAGAAACCTTAAACAACATCAGATATTATCTTGGCCTTCAAAAGCAAAGCGGTCTTTATGTAAAATTGATTCTCCAGACGCGAAACAACAGAATTAAAATCGAGGTCAGAAACAATTCAGAACTAACATTCAGAGAATACAAACGAATGCACGATAAGCTGAGCCGTGCCCAGCAATACACCTCCGTAGATCAGGCGATGAACCAGATTATCGACCAGTCAGAGGGAGCGGGTCTTGGAATCATCATCATGATTCTTATGCTTGAAAAAATCGGGCTTACAGAAGAAAATTTTCAGATTCTAAGCGAAAACGGCGAAACAATAACCAGAATCATACTGCCGATAAACGAAAAGACGCAAAGAGAGCTGAACACCGCCTCGCACGAATTTATCAAGCTTATCGACGAAATTCCTCAATTTCCAGAAAGCATTATGAAAATCAACCGCCTCATCAACGACTCAAATTCAAAGATGAGCGAAATCGCAATGGCTATTTCAAGTGATGTCTCCTTAACAACGGATTTGCTTCGCCTTGTCAATTCAGTTACCTTTGCCCTAGCCTCGCCGTGCCGGAGCATTGCTGACGCGGTAAAACTCGTCGGAATCAAGGGAATTAAAAATATGCTGCTTTCCGTTGGCTCCATAAAGCAGCTTGACGGACTGGGCGGCTCTTCTCAGACACAAAAGGCTCTTTGGACTCACGCATACAAGGTGGCTTTCTACGCATACAATCTTGCCCGAAATTTCTGTCCTGGCGACAAAGAAATCATCGATGACTCATATATCTGCGGACTTCTGCATGACATGGGAAAGCTGGTTTTCTCTACCGCCCATCAGGATTTTCTGGAATCTGTAAAGGAAATGAGCCGCCAGAGAAACATTTCTACAGATATTTTTGAAAAACTTTTGGCAGGCGTAAATCACAGTGAAGTCGGAGCGCTTATCGCCGAAAAATGGAATTTTCCAGACATAATCATAACAGTAATCAGACATCATCACGAGCCGGACATGGCTTCTCCTGCCACAAAAAAGCTCACTTCCCTGGTCTATCTTGCGGACATGCTCACTCACTACGAAACTCACGAGGTCGACTACTATCAGTTTGATTTAGATGTCTTAAGAATATTTGGAATCGGAAGTGAAAAACAGCTCAAAAAGATTTCAGACAAGCTTGTTTCAGCGTTCAAAGAGTAAAAAAAGAAACCTCTAAAAGATTCCGTCTTTAGAGAGACAAAAAAATATTTCACTTTTCAATTCTTGTCGAATTCAGTAAAATATCTAGCTATGGAAAACTCAAAAAGAACAGTCACTTGCGGCGAATTGCGCAAGGGCGATGTTGGTAAGAATGTTGTTTTGAACGGATGGGTCTCTCGCTCACGGGATTTGGGCGGTCTTGTTTTTATTCAGCTCCGTGACCGCTACGGAATCACTCAGGTTATGGTGGGCGACGGGGCCAGCGATGAAGTCAAAAAAATCGCCTCGTCTTTGAAAAGTGAATATTGTATCGCGGTGGCGGGAGTCGTCGCCGCCCGAAGCGAAAAGGATGTGAATCCTGACATGGCAACCGGTGAAATCGAAGTCGAGGCAAAGGAAATCGAAATCTTCACCACAAGCCAGGAATTGCCTTTTTCAATCGAGGAAGTTCGCCAGAAGGACGGCACAATCGTTCTTCCAAATGAAGACTTGCGCTTGAAGTACCGATATTTGGACTTGCGACGGGAACCCATGCAGAAAAACATCATCTTGCGCTCACAGGTCACTTTTGCGACCCGGGAATATCTTACAGGCAAGGGATTCTTGGAGATTGAAACTCCCACATTCATCAAGTCAACTCCAGAGGGTGCGCGGGATTATTTGGTTCCAAGCCGTGTTCACCCCGGCAAATTCTATTCCCTTCCTCAGTCACCTCAGCTTTACAAGCAGCTTCTCATGGTCTCTGGCTTTGACAAGTATTTCCAGATTGCCCGCTGCTACCGTGACGAGGATGCCCGTGGCGACCGACAGCCTGAATTCACTCAGATTGATATGGAGATGAGCTTCACCAACCGCGAGGAAGTCCTTGAGACCACCGAAGGACTCATGGGCTATATCTTCAAGAAGACCTTGAACTACGACTTGCCCGCGAAATTCGACCGAATCAGCTGGGACGACGCTTTTGATTTGTACGGAAGCGACAAGCCGGATTTACGCTTTGACCTTAAAATGCAGGATGCTAGCTTCATGGCAGATTTGAGCGACTTCAATGCATTTAAGTCTGGAGCCGCAAATGCTGACAAATCAATCGAGCGTCACAAGAGAAGCGGTCTCAAAGCATTGGTCGTCAAGAATGTGGCCGACAAGTACAGCCGCAAGATGATTGAGGCTCTTGAATCCGTGGCAAAAATCAACCACGCAAAAGGCCTGGCCTGGATGAAAGTTGACGCAGAGGGCAAATTCGAAGGCGGAATCTCAAAATTCTTCGTCGGAAAAGAGTCTGAAATCTGTGGCAAACTCGGTGCCGAAAAGAACGACTTGCTCCTTTTCGTAAGCGATGAAAAATGGCAGACAGCCTGTGTCGCTTTGGGAGCAGTGCGAAAGCAGCTGGGCAAGGATTTGAATCTCTACGACCCGAAAGACGAATTCCACTTTGCATGGATTATTGACTTCCCATATTTCGCATGGAACGAGGATGAAAACAAATGGGAGACCGAGCACCACATGTTCACTCTTCCTCAGAAAAAATACTGGGATACGCTGGAGAGCGACCCTGGAGCCGTAAAAGGCGACCTCTACGACCTGGTTTTGAACGGCTACGAGCTTGCTTCAGGAAGTATGCGTATCAACGACCCGGCCCTGCAGCAGCGAATCTTCAAAATCGTCGGCTACTCAGAAGAGCGCGCCCAGAAAGCGTTCGGTTTTTTGGTTCAGGCATTCAAATTCGGCGCTCCACCACACGGCGGAATCGCACCGGGACTTGACCGCCTCGTAATGCTCATGAGGCACGAGGAATCAATCCACGAAGTAATAGCTTTCCCGAAAAACAATCTTGCAGCATCTCCTATGGACGAGTGCCCAAGCCCGGTAGACGAGCAGCAGCTAAAAGATTTGCATATCGTCTGCACGGAAATCGAAAAAGACTAGACGGGGGCGTTACGGGGGATTCACCCCCGTAGAAGGGGTAGCGTAAATACCCGAACGGAGAGGAAGTGACCAAGCTTGCTTGGACATTTCTGCGTAGTGAGTGGTATTGAAGCGAGGGGGAGACTTCCCCCTTTTTTTGTCGCTATCATTGAAGGAAATCCTGACTCCCTCATAAGATTCAGGCAAAATCATGCCGGCCTTTTCTGCCCTTGCTTAGATACGGCAATCTCTTGTTTTGAGCTTATTGGTCATCACTAGCATCCGAAAATTTCTTGTCTGTGAATTTTTCCAAGCTCATGAATTGCATCGGTGATTCCGAGCGTTTTATTTTTTGCCATAAAATTTTTGAAATCAATCGAAAATCTGTTCATTGAAAAATGCTGGAAGACAAAAATTTTCTCCCACTCAGGACTGTTTTTTTCATAATTTTCACGAAGAGCGTTCTTGTAATCAGTAAAAAGTCCTTTTTCCTTTAATTCAGCGTACCCGACGAGCCAAATTTCAGGCTTTATTCCGTCATCCCCGCTTGCCCTGCATAGCTCCTTGTGAAGAAGAGCCGTTTTTTCTGCCATATAAATCTGACTGTCGATGATAAGGCTTCTAAGCTCTTTTCCACCGTTTTTGGCAATCAATTTTAAATGGTTTGTTTTTGCCGTGTGAATCGGAGTCTTGTTCAAGATAATCGCGTTTTTACGAAAATCCGTGTTGAATTCCTTGTAATTTTCAAAAAATCCTGCGGCCAATTTTCCGCTCTGCCCCACCAGATATTTTTTGTTTTTATCTCTTTGCTCGTCTTTTCCAGGGTTGTCCCCGATTACAATGAGGCGAATTTCGCTTTCTTCTGTGACTTCATCAAGGGCAGTGTTGTACACGACGGGAGTTTCAACCATATAGTCTGGGGTATTGTCAGAAAGGCGGGCTACAATCTGCAAAGGACGCAGAACATCGCCCCATTCCTTGTTCAAATCCATACAATACTTACAAAAATCGTTCCTGAAATCAGAAAAAACCTTAAACTGCCGTGCGTTCATAAAATCCCCTTTATTTTAAGTAAACCATAAGCAACATTATGTCTGAATTTCTGATTCCACTGATTCGGCTGGCCTGCCCCAATGTAAGCGGCCGGACACTTTCCAGCTTCTGTCGGCTTTCGCCACTAAGGGCCGGGATTTTTCCGTAATCAAAATCAAGAGGAATGTGAAAATGCTCCATTTTGTGCATTTTTGCGACTCTTGCATCCTGCTTTTCGATGTAGTATTTGTACTTTGCGTCTTCCTGAGCTATTTCCCAAACGATTGGCGAAAATCCGGGGTTTGTGGCAGAGGAATCCTTTAGCAAGAGTTCTGTCGCTTCTTCGACTTGCTCATATTTTAATTTTGTCGCGTTGTATTGGCTTTCGGTCTTGATTCCGACTTTGTAGGCTTTTTCGCTAAGTCTTCTGTCCGCCGTGTCGTGCCTGAGTTTCAGTCGATATTCTGCCCTTGCGGTGAACATTCTGTAGGGCTCTTTTGTTCCGAGAGTAACCAAATCGTCAATTAAAACTCCGATGTATGCTTCATCCCGTCCCAGGATAAGCGGCTCGTATTCTGGAATTTTATGAAAGTTTTCATTACCGCTTGATTTTTGGAAATCCTCAAGAAGAGAGTTGACAGCCTTTGTTTCTTTCTGTGAGATTTCTGCAAAATGCTTTATTTCTTCGCTGGTAAAGTGGGGCTTAAAGCTAAAAGCGCCAGGCTCTGCACTTGCCGGCACCTGCCCCATTTCGCTGTGAGAAGGACAAAGAGGGCCGCAAAGCTTTTTATGGCTTCTGGCGTAAAGAGCTGCGTTAATTCCCGCAACCAAGCCCTGACCTGCTGCTTCTTCATAGCCTGAAGTTCCGTTAATCTGGCCCGCGTTAAAAAGGCCCGCAACTCGTTTCGTTTCAAGAGAAGGATAAAGCTGAGTCGGCTCAACATAATCGTATTCAACGGCGTAACCAGGACGCGCGACATGGCAATGCTCAAAGCCTGGAAGGGTTCTTAAAAACGCGTCCTGAACCTCTTCCGGTAAGCTTGAAGAAAGGCCATTTAAATAAATTTCGTCGGTCTGAAGGCTTTCCGGCTCAACGAAAAGCTGATGTCTCTCGCGCTCACTAAAACGCATAACTTTGTCCTCGATTGAAGGGCAATAGCGAGGACCTATCCCGTGGATTTTTCCAGAATAAAGCGGTGAGCGGCCGATGTTCGCGCGGATAATTTCGTGAGTTTTTGAATTCGTGTAGACCAAATGGCAAGGAACCTGAGGGCGAGTAACTTCTTCATCTTCAAAAGAGAAGGGAACGATTAGCTCATCTCCAGCCTGAACTTCAAGGTTTGAAAAGTCTACCGTGTGCCTTAAAATGCGGGGAGGCGTTCCTGTCTTCAAGCGGCCGGTCGTAAAGCCAAGGCGGTTAAGGCTTTGTGTTAGCCCGAATGCAGCCTGCTCACCGACTCGCCCGCAAGGAGCGTCGTATTCGCCGATAAAAATGCGGCCGCCCAAAAATGTTCCCGTCGTAAGGACAACCGAACGGACTGGAATTAAGCGGCCTCGCTCAGTAACGACTGCCGTGATTTTTTGTCTTTTGCCAGATTTTGCGGCTTCGCTTAAGATTTTTGTTTCTGTAAATTCGCCCGGAATCTCACCCTTCTGAGAGCTTTCGGCTGGCGGAAGGGGAGTTTCGCTTTCTGTCGTAAGTAAATCTACTACAGTGTCCATTAAAGTATAAAGATTTTCGGTAGTTTCGACAGTCTGGCGAGCAATAGAAGAATACAGGATTTTATCTGCCTGACTTCGAGGCGACTGGACCGCGGGTCCGCGGCTTTTATTGAGCATACGAAACTGAATCATCGATTTGTCAATGAGTTTTCCCATTTCACCGCCCAAAGCGTCGATTTCGCGAACAATGTTTCCTTTCGCAATTCCGCCAATCGAAGGATTACAGCTCATTCGGGCGATTGAATCGACGGTCTGAGTAATCAAAAGAGTTTTTAAGCCCATTCTCGCGCTTGCAAGGGCAGCCTCAATGCCTGCGTGACCGCCACCTACTACAGCGACATCATAAAAATCATAAAATCCAGCCATATTCAATTCTAAATCCCATAAAATTTACTGATTCAAGGCAGAAACTACAGCCTCGATACCAGCCCTTCCAACATTGCTTGATTTTCCGACACCCCAGACTTGCTTTCCGTTAATCGCAATCTGAACATAAGCCACGGCATAAGTGTCACTGCCTGTTCCCACTGAGTGCTCATGGAAGGCCGTGATGTTGAATTCAGGCAGCTTAAGCTGAGCAAGGGCCGCGACAAAGGCGTCGAGAGGACCGTTTCCCTTACCGCCGATAGCGATTTTTTCGCCATTAAAGAGTACGACTCCGCGGCAAGCGACATGCTCCCTCTCATAAGCGCCTTCAATCTGAGTTGAGGCTATGTCAAGAATAGAGAGAGGTTCTTTTTTGTTAATCCACTGCTCTTCAAAGTATTTCAGTATTTCTGCCGGCTGAAGCTCACGCTGTGCGGCATCGCTTTTTGCCTTGATAAGGTCGCCGATTGCGCTCTGCATTGCCTTCGGAATCGCATATCCGTAGTTGTGCTCCAAAATGAAGCTTGAGCCGCCCTTTCCACTCTGAGAATTGATTCGGATAATTCCCTCGTATTTTCGTCCGATGTCGTGGGGATCGATTAAGAGATAAGGAACATCCCAGATTGCGTTTTCGTCCATTTTTGCGCGTGCGGCAAAGCCTTTTGCGATTGCGTCCTGATGTCCGCCTGAAAGAGCCGTGTAGGCAAGACCTCCTGCATAAGGAGAGCGGGGATTAATTTCCATCTTTGTGTATTCCTGATAGGCGTCCGCAATATCTGGAAGATTTGAAAAGTCTAATTCCGGGTCAACGCCCTCACTGAACATATTGAGTGCGACAGTTACGATGTCAAGGTTTCCTGTTCGCTCACCGTTTCCGAACAGGCAGCCTTCAACACGGTCAGCCCCGGCCAAAAGGCCAAGTTCGCATGAAGCGACTCCGGTTCCACGGTCATTGTGACAGTGAGTTGAGATGACGGAGCAGTCTCTATGTGAAATTTTTGAGGCAAAATATTCGATTGAGTCTGCATAGATGTTCGGAGTATAACATTCTACAGTCGTAGGAAGATTAAAGATGATTTTGTTTTCTTTTGACCAGCCCCACTCGCTACCGACTGCCTCACAAATCTCGATTGCGTAGTCAATTTCTGTCATCGAGTAACTTTCAGGGCTGTATTCAAGCCGGATTCGTTTTCTCTCTTCCTCGCTTAAATCCTTCATACAGTCCTTGATACATTTTACGCCGTCAGTCGCAATCTTGATGATTTCTTCTTTTGACTTATTGAAGGTGTATTTCCGCTGGGCCGGAGAAGTTGAGTTGTAAATATGAAAGATAACGCTGGGAGCGCCCTTTATTGCATCCATCGTTTTTCGGACAAGCTTTTCGCGAGCCTGGCAGAGAACCTGAATCGTCACATCGTCTGGAATTCGTTTTTCGTCGATGAGACGGCGGATAAAGTCGTATTCAGTGTCGCTGGAAGACGGGAAACCGATTTCAATTTCTTTAAAGCCTAATTTTACGAGAAGTTCAAAAAAAGCAAGTTTAGTTTCGATTCCCATTGGGTCAATCAAAGCCTGATTTCCGTCACGAAGGTCTACAGAGCACCAGATTGGCGCTTTTTCGATTCGCTTGTTTGGCCAAGTTCTCGTCTGAATTGGAATAGAAGGAAAAGGTCTGTACTTTTTTGCATTCATTTTAAACTCCTTGAAAAAAAAAGCCCTGCCGCCAAAGCAACAGGGCTGTAATTTTTGATTTTAAACAACACCACTTAAGCTTTAGCTATTTTGAGAGAAAAGTAGACAAAAGTAGTAGAAGCAGTGTTTTCATATTGTTAGTATCGCTTTTTTAAGATTTTTAGTCAAGGGCAAGTTTCAGCGCTAGTTTCAGTGCTCAACAGAAGACGCTTTTACGAAATTGTACTGAATGTCCCCGGGAAGAAGTCCGTCTGAATAAATGCCTGTGACCGTGACAATATCACCGTTTTTTGGCTCATTTTCGCCGAAATTATACTTAAATTCTATTCCCTGCTTACAGCAAGCGAGAGCGTCTGAGATTATGACCGCATAAGCCCTTCCACCGTTTGCTGTCGGTGAATTTTCGTAAATTGCAAGCTCTCCTTTCATTCTGACGGTTTTGTTTATGTAAGACTCAGAGTCAATCATCATCTGAAAGACAGTTGCGTAAACTAAATCTGAATTCATTGCAGAAAGGTCAAAGTCAATTTCTGAATTTGAGTCAGTACTTTCTGCGACAGCATCATTCTGGGCGATTGCCTTAAGCTCGATTGGAGAAAGCTCTTTTTCACGGCAGGAGAAAAACACAAGCGAAGCAAGAAGAATTAAAAAACAAAAATTACTTTGAAGGATTGGCTTCAAGAAATTACCGCAGATTGTTTTTTTCATAAAATTATCCCTGAATTTTTCCAACAATATAGAATATGATAAAAGCGACTAAATCGGCAGCGACAATCGTTGAGCCGACCGGAGTTCCCGCCGGGACAGAAACTAAAAGCCCCGTCAGCGCACAGGTAACGCTTATGATTACGGAACAGATTGTAACGCTCTTAAAGCTTTTAAAAACCCTCATGCTCGCAAGAGCCGGAAAGATTACAAGGGCAGAAATCAAAAGGCTTCCCACGAGATTCATCGCAAGCACGATAATCACCGCGATAATGATTGCAATCACGAGATTGTAAACGCTTGCGTGAGTTCCGACAGCCTGAGCGAACATTTCGTCAAAGGTCACTGCAAAAATCTTATTGTAAAAAACGGTAAAGGCCGCAATCACGACAAGAGAAAGGGATGCGCAAAGCCAAACCTCGCCCTTTGTGAGAGTTAAAATCGAATAAGAGCCGAAAAGTGTCGAGCAGACATCGCCTGAAAGATTGTTCGACGGCTTAAAAATGTTCATAATCAGGTAGCCAAAAGCAAGGGATGCGACCGAAATCATTGCGACGGCGGCATCTCCCTGAATTTTGGTGTTTTTTCCCGTACGAAGGAGCAGAATCGCCGCGATTACCGTAACCGGAAGCACGAGATACATATTGTTAGAGAGATTCAAAACAGCGGCAACGGACATTGCCCCGAAAGCGACATGACTTAAGCCGTCACCAATAAAGCTAAAGCGCTTCAAAACGAGCGTGACGCCCAAAAGAGAGGAGCAAAGCGAAATTAAGATTCCGACGATAAAAGCCCTCTGCACAAAGGCAAAATTCAAGTGAAAGGTTGTGATTAGTTCCTGCAACATTGTGTTCCCCTATATTGTTTTCCGTCAGATAGTTCTTCTCAATATTTTCTGCAGCTGGCCGTTGCAGTCAGGGCAGGTCGTCTTGTGGACGAACTCATCTTTTGTACCGAAGAAAATCGACTCGCCAATGTGAAGGACATGACTTGCATAACGGAGGGCAGCTTCCACATCATGGCTAATCATTATGATTGTAATTCCTTCCTTGTGAAGGCTTTCAATGAGAGCGTACATTTCTTCCTGAGCGGCGGGGTCAAGGGCAGAAACAGGCTCATCCAAAAAAAGCATTTTCTGAGTGGCGCAAAGAGCCCGGGCAAGCAGAACCCGCTGCTGCTGACCTCCTGAAAGCTCCCTGTAGCATTTTTTTGCAAGGTCTGTGATTCCCATTTTTGCCATAGCTTTTGCCGCCAGAAGACGCTCGCTTTTTATGTAAAATGGCCGGCGGCCACAGCGAGACTGACAGCCTGAAATCACTATTTCCCGAACGCTTGCGGGAAAATCCTTTTGAATCATAGTCTGCTGGGGAAGATAGCCGATTTCGTCTGCGAGAAGTCCGTCACCCCTGATGATTTTTCCGTTGAGCGGCTTTATAAGGCGAAGAATTGTTTTCATAAGAGTAGTCTTTCCACTGCCGTTCTCGCCCAAAATGCAAAGGTAGTCGCCCGCATTCACGCTAAAAGAGAGATTTTTGATTATAACCTTTGAGTCGTACCCCAAAGTAAGATTTTCACAAGTCAGCTGTGCCATAAATTTATTTCCATTTTTTGACGCGGATAAACGCTGATACACGCAGATGTAACATAAAAAAATATTATCTGCGTCTCATCTGCGTTCATCTGCGTCTAATTACTCCGCAATGCCTCTAAATTTTCTCGCATAATTGCCAGATAGTCCGCACCTTTTTGAGCCTGCTTGTATGTCGTTGACTGCATTGAGTCCAGGACTTTGATTTCGCAATTTTTTAGCCCGCTTGATGAAACGACGGTTTTCGCGATTTTTTTGTCGGCACTTTCCGTAACGAAAACCTGTGCGGCTGCAAGTTCTTTAGCTTTATTTGAAAGAAAAGCGATTGTCTCAAAGCTAGCCTCGCTTTCAGCAGAGCAACCGGCAAAAGCCGCAAAATATCTGATTCCAAATTCATCGACAAGATAGCGGAAGGGAAATCTGTCACAAACGATGATTGTTTTGTCGGCAAACGAAGACGAATATTCCTGTTTCAGGGCAGAAAGTTTATCCACATAAGAAACAAGATTTGCCATATAAAACTGAGACTTTTCCTCGTCTTTTTCCATAAGGGCACGGGCAATTTCGTTTGAAGAAGCGATTGCATTGTTTAAGGAAAGCCAGACATGCTCGTCATATTCACTTTCTTCCTCTTCGTCAAGATTTTCCCCGCCGTGATGCGGCTCTTCTTCCTGCATTCCTTCGACAATCTCTTCCTGCTTTACGAAGCCTTTTAAAAGCTCCATAAGATTTATGACAAGCATCTTGTCGTTCGCCGCATTTTTAAGGGCATTTTCAACCCAAAAATCACTTTCCCCGCCAACATAAATAAAAATGTCAGCAGTAGAGATTTTTACGATGTCACTGGCTGACGGCTGATAAGAATGAAGGTCAACTCCGTCTTTTAAAAGCAAATCGACATAAACAGAGTCGCTTTCACCTGCAAGATTTCTGGCCCAGTCATAAAGCGGAAAAACCGTAGCAAGAACAGTAATTTTTCCCTCGCCTGAAGAAGCGGCTTTTTTCTGGCAGCCGGTAAAAGGCAAGATAAAAGCCAAGCTCACAAAAATTAAAAATATTTTTTTCATAATTAAACTCCAAATTTTTTTTGCGCTAGGGATTGTAGCACCGGCGTAGCCGTTCTGTAGTGGCGGTGGTTGAGTAGCACGAAGTGCGTATCGAAATCACCAGAACGAAAGAATGGAGCGCACTTTGCGCGGAAGTGCGAAAAGCCCGACCGTTGCGTTACGAAGCGTTAGCGAAGTAGCAACGGAAGCGCCCGTCTCATTCCTAAGCACTCACTCCTCATTCCTAGATACACATTCCTTACACACACCGTAAAGCGTTGTCTCAGACTTGCTCACCTCAAAACCGTCGGCTTCTTCGACTTCGCTCACAAGCTTTTCGGTCTGCTCGCTTTCCAGGTGAAAAATCTTTCCGCATTTTGTGCATGACAGGTGAATGTGATTCTTGCACTCGCTGTTGTCAAAAAACTGATAGTAAGCCTCGTTCGTTCCGGCTTTTGTGACCCGTTTGATTTTTTGCTCGGCTTCAAGCTCCGATAAATTGCGGTAAACTGAGCTTTTGCTGATATTTTTGTCTGCGAGAGAGGAGACGATTTCCTTTGCGGAAAAGGTCTTGTCGTGATTTTCGCTTAAAAACGATAAAAGGCAGTTTCGCTGCTCAGTGTTGTATGTCATAGATTTCTCCACTTCGCTCGAAATGACAAGATTTAGCGAATAAAATTTGTCCAGACTTTCTTTTCGGCCTCTGGCTGAGGGACTCCGCCAGCCTTTCCTGCTTCGATGCTTTTTAGAATCCAAGCCATATTTTTTCCGATTGTCCGCATAATCTGAACGCCCTCTGCGTCCTGAAGAACTTCCGCTCCGTTTGAGCCGTGAGTCATATTCCAGTATCGTGATGTGATGACAGGCTGTTGTGCGTATGTGATGTATTTGTTCAAGACATCCAGACAAGCCGTAGTTCCGGCACGGCGCGCGACCGTAACGGCAGCGGCAGGCTTAAATCTGAGATATTTTTCGCCCTTCATATAGAGCCTGTCCAAAAAAGCAATCATTTCGCCGCTGGGAGAAGCATAATAGACAGGAGAGCCGAGCACGATTCCGTCTGCAGTCTGTAATTTTTCGATGGCCTCGTCAACAAGAGCGTCAATTTCGCCAGTGAGAGCCTTTTCGCCAACCCAGAAAATTTCAGTTTCAATTCCGTTTTTGTTAAGCTCTTCCGAAACAAGATTAAGGCTTGTCCGTGTGCTGCCGTTTTCGTTTCGGCTTCCGTTAAAAAGTATTACTTTCATATTTACCCTATAATTTAAGAATGATTCCTAAATTATAGGGATATGAGAAAAAAAGTCAATATGGGAATGAGTTGCAAATCAGCCTAAACCGCCGACCTTCTGCTGGAAGTGAGCGAATTCCATTGAGAAGCTTGCCCGCCCCTGCGTGACTGAGCGCAATGTTGTTGAAAAACCGAACATTTTTTCCATTGGGGCAATGCAGTGTACTATTTCGCCGCTTGCCTTTGAGTCCTGTCCCTGAATCATTCCGCCCCGCTGGGTAATCTGGCTGATTGCGTCCCCCACAAACTCAAGGGGGCAAGAGATGTCTACATTCATAACCGGCTCAAGGATTTGCGGAGTCGCCCGACTTGCCGCCTCGTCAAAGGCTTGGGCCGCACAAGCGGTGAATGCAAGAGGAGTTCCAGTAAGCTCTGAGTAGTCGATTTTTGTAACGGTGACTCCGACATCCGCACAAGGGTATCCGTATTTGATTCCGGAAGAGAATGAGTTTTCGATTCCGCTCTTAACCGCATCGTAAATTTCGTCGGGGATATTGCTGTCGTGAACGGTGCAGGAATATGTGTTTCCGGTTCCCTGTTCGTTGCGGGCAATTTTAATCGTAAGAGAAGCCGCATTGTCCTTTCCGCCAAGATTCTTTTCCCAGCTTGAGGAAACTTCGGCTTCGTTAGAAACACTTTCCCTGTAAGTGACCTGAGGAGCGCCGACATTAGCCTTGACTCCAAAATCTTCCTTCATTCGGGTGACGAGGACATCAAGATGAAGCTCGCCCATTCCCGAAATGATAAGCTGACCAGTCTCAGCGTCCTCATGGCTCGTAAATGTAGGGTCTTCACGGCTCATAATTGCAAGGGTTTCAACGAGTTTGTCCTTGTCGCTCAAGGTTTCTGGCTCAATAGCAATCGAAATTACAGGCTCAGGGAATTTTACGCTTTCAAGAAGAACCGGTAAGCCTTCGCTTCCGAGAGTGTCACCTGTCTGAGAGATTTTCAGGCCTACGAAAACTGCGATGTCTCCCGCCTGAACGCTGTCCATCTGCTCCATGTGGTTTGCGTTTACCCGTAAGATTCTGTTGATTCTCTCACGCTTTTTCTTTCCCACATTAAGGCACTGGCTTCCTGCAGTGAATTTTCCGGAATAAACCCTCACGAAGGCAAGGGCACCCATTTCCCTGTCCTGCTGAATTTTAAAGACCAGGCCGAGAGGCATTTTCTTTTCGTCACAAGGAACTAAAACTTCCTCTTCCTTGTCTTTTTTTATGTGAAGGCCTTTTGCGGCCGGGACATCAAGCGGGCATGGAAGATAGTCGATTACGGCGTCGATTAAAGGCTGAACACCCTTGTTTCTCCGGGCAGTTCCGCAAAGGCAGGGAATGAGCGTGCGGTTTATAGTGAGAGTCCGCAAGGCAGTTTTTAGCTGCTCGCTTGTAATTTCGCCTCCCTCAAGGTAAATCATTCCCAACTCATCATCATTTGAAGCGACTGCATCCACGAGCTTTTCACGCCATTCAGTAGCCAAATCCTTATATTTTTCAGAAATTTCTGATTCGGTGAAGGTCTCGCCCTCATCATCTTCGTTCCAGCGGATTTCCTTCATTTTTAAGAGGTCAATCACACCCTCAAAATCCTCGCCCTGTCCCATGGGAACCTGCAAGGCGACTGTATTTACACCGAATTTCTCGTGAACATCATTGATTGAATAGAAAAAATCAGCTCCGATTCTATCCATTTTGTTCACGAAACACATTCTCGGAACATTGAATTCATCCGCCTGCTTCCAGACAGTCTCGGTCTGTGGCTGAACTCCGTCAACCGCGCACAAAACAGCAACAGCTCCGTCAAGGACACGAAGGCTTCGCTCAACCTCGGCGGTAAAATCAACATGTCCCGGAGTGTCGATAATATTTATGGTGTAGCCGTTCCACTGAGTCGTAATGGCCGCACTCGCAATTGTGATTCCCCGCTCCTGCTCCTGCTTCATAAAGTCCATCGTAGCGGCGCCGTCGTCAATCTCACCAATTTTGTGAATTTTTCCGGTATAGTAAAGGATTCGTTCTGTCGTCGTAGTTTTTCCAGCATCAATATGCGCCATAATTCCAATGTTGCGCATTTTTTTCAGGTCAATTGCCATAATTTTATTCCCTAGAATTTCAAAAAATTTAAAAAAGATTATAAGAAAAAACAGGGGGATTTACAAGGCAAAATTTTATGGTATTTTTCTCCAGATTTCTTAAATTTGCGCGCCAACTTTCAATTATTCTTGTTTTTTGATAGAATAACTGACTATGAAACGAATGATTCCCGTCATTTTTGTTCTCGTGGCGGCTCTTTTGGCTTTTTTGTTTTTCAGCCGAAACCTTTTTGTTAAAAACACCTCAATTTCTCGCTCACGAGTCGTAATTCCTTTGGTTGGAGAAAATGCCGAAAAATCTAAGAGTGGCGAATATTCTGACGGACTTGAACACACATCCTTCATTCAGCTTGCAAACGGAGAAACTTTGGTCGGAACTCTAGAAATGGACATTGACGGAGACAGCTTTGACGACCAAATCAACATGGTAAAAACCGCTCAGAGTCCCTACATTGTACTGATTGTCGGCCTTTACAACGGAAAAACAGGCACTTACAAGCGCTCAAACTATCTTGCCACCGAAATCACACAGGTAAAGACCTTTGCCTGCACCAGCCTCGATGTCCTTGGAAACCACAAGAACGCCTTGGTCTATCAGGGCATTACAGATTCTGGAAAAGTGGTTTTAAAGATTTACGAGGGCACTTACAACAAAAACGACGAATTTATCTTAAATCCAATCGGCGACTTTGAGGCTGACGGAACGATTTTCATCCAACAGACTCCTCGAAGCGAAAGCTACGAGCTTAGCCAGACAAAGGGCGAAAGTTTTCCCGTTTGGGTTTACACATCTGAAGCCCAAAAAACCGGAGGCGAAACTTCTCGGCTCGACCAAATCCAGACAATGTACGAGTGGAGCGAAGCTGAAGGAAAATATGTAGCGGCAAGGACAGTCCGTGTGGCAGGAAACAGAGTCGCAGAAAGAGAACTTGCAAGAATTCAGGACGGCAAAGTCGACACTTTCGGGAAATTCTTAGACGGTCTCTGGTACAAAACAGAAAATTCAGGGAACAGCATCCGTTACATTTCATTTGACTGGCCGGCCTCCGAAATCATTTTTGAGTACGAAGACAGCGAAGAGGTTTACTCCTGGCTCAACAGCACACTGCGCCGAAACGGAATTTATTTTTCTGCCGTAAACAAGTCAATCGAAAACCTGCAGAGGCGCTTTGACATCTCTCTTGTAAGCACGGACGAAATCAGAATCAAGCTGCAGGACGATGTCCGAATGCTCATTAACGAAAGCACTCAATGGGACGGAAATTACAAAAAATTCACTTCCCGCGCGGCACCAGAAGAAAAAACAACAAAAGAAGCCGAAGTCATTGCCCGCCTTATCGAACAGTCGACCTGGGAAAGCGGCGAAGGCACAATCCTCACATTCACGGAAAATTCCTACACGGCAAACGGAAAAACCAGCTACGATGCGGGACGATTCACGACCACAGAAGTTTTGGAAGCGACACTCCTTCAATTCAGAAGCGTTCACGAAGTTCCGTATTTCAAGAGCTTTTACGAACCGAGCTTTCAAAATCCAAAAGACAAGGATACAATCATCTTACATTCAATCGCCATTTCTCCAGAAGGCTTTTACACCGAGGCAACTTCTCCCCTTATTCTGACAAAATATATCCCGCCGAAGGAAGATGAGGCAGCCGAAGAAGAAATTCAGTCCTTCGTTCAGAGCGAGGCCCCGCAGGACTCAAAAGAGCCTAAGCTTTCCGTCGGAATTTCACCTCAATATTTTTCTCCCGATGGCGACGGCGAATACGACGACTTAACGATTATGGTCAAGGCAGAATGTGAAAGTCCGATGAAATCCTGGACTTTTACAGTAGAAGACCCGACAACGCTAAAACCTTTCTGGACTGCCAAGGGAACGGATAAACTTCAGGAAAAAATCATCTGGAACGGAAAAAGCAATAAGGGCGAAGTCGTTCAGTCTGCGACAGACTACCCTTACGAGTTTACGGTAACAGACTCAAATAATCTTTCCTCAACAATAAAAGGCTTCGTAAAGGTCGATGTTCTCGTAATCAAAGACGGGGAAAGAATCAAGATTCAAGTCCCCTCTATCATTTTCCGAAGTGATGCGGCAGATTTTAAAACCACCCAAGAGCTAGAACAGAATCCTAATTACGACGGAAAAACGACAGGCCTTGATCAGCGAACGCTAGAAAACAATGTCAAGGTTTTAAGCCGGGTATCTGAAATCCTAAAAAAATTCCGCGATTATCAGGTTCAAATCGAAGGAAACGCAAACAATCTTTCGGGAACTCAGGCCGAAGAAGATGAAGTCCGCCTTCTTTCCGAGCAGCGTGCAAAATATGTCCGTGACTGGCTCGTAAAAGACGGAGTTTCTGCCGGCAACTTAAAAGCCGTAGGAAACGGAAGTAAAAACCCGGCGACAAACTCAACGGCCATAGAAGACCGCTGGAAAAACCGTCGTGTCGAGTTCATCTTAAAGAAATAGATTAGTTTATTGACATTTCAGGCTGTTTTATATAAATTATTTCTACTTGCGAAGTGTATTTTGTGGTCAATTAACTCAGTGGTAGAGTGCTACCTTCACACGGTAGAAGTCACTGGTTCGAACCCAGTATTGACCACCAAATACATTCTCTTGTAAGAGTGTTTCCGCCTTCGCAGCATAGCTGCTCGGAGACTCGCTCAAAACTTGCCTCGCAAGTTTTGCCGGCTTTCAGCCGTCGCTCCCTTCCGCCTTCGCAGCACAGCTGCTCGGAGACTCTCTAAAAACCTGTCTCACAGGTTTTTCCGGCTTCGCCGTCGCTCGCTACCTTCACACGGTAGAAGTCACTGGTTCGAACCCAGTATTGACCACCAAATACATTCTTTTATTTTATCTTTTTCAAGTTTATCTTTTTTAAGAGCGACGGTAAGCCGTCCCAGCACTTGATGAACGAAAGCTCCTTCATTCCAAGCAAACCCTGCGGGCGGAAAAGCATCACCAAAATCAAAATCACAGGGTACAAAAGCAGGCGGTAATTCTGCATAAAACGAAGGAATTCCTGCATATATGTAAGGACGAAAGCGGCTATAACCGAGCCTGTAATGCTTCCCATTCCTCCGAGAACGACAAAAATAAGGGCATTAATCGAGTTGTTGAAAGAAGCAAGTTCCGGCTTAATAAGCCCGATGAAAGGAGCATAGAGGGCGCCACCTATACCGCCGATAAAAGAGCCTATAACAAAGCCCAGCATTTTGTATTTAAAAACGCTGACCCCGCTTGAAGCCGCCGCAATCTCATCCTCACGGACGGCCATAATAGCCCGACCGTAGCTTGAACGCAAAAAGTTCTGCAAAAAGACAATAATCAGAACAAGCACGCCGATAATCACGAGGTAAGAAAGGCTTGCCCCCCAGTCAAGACTGTCCCGCAGGAAGGAGAATTTAAAGCTCTTTCCGTTCGGCCCACCTGTAATTCCTTTAAGATTTACAAGAACGACACGGATAATCTCGCCAAAGGCAAGGGTGACGATTGCAAGATAGTCACCTTCAAGCTTTAAAGTCGGAAAACCAATCAAGAATCCGAGAAAAGCCGCAACAAGAGGAGCAATAATCATCGCAAGAGGAAGAGGAAGGCCGATATCCTGAGCCATAATCATCGTCATATAAGCGCCGACCGCCTCAAAAGCACATTGCCCAAGAGTCAGCTGCCCTGTAATACCGCTGACGACATTAACACTAATCGCCATAATAGCGTTGATGCCTGCCAAAGTAATGACATAAGCCGTGTATTGGTTGATAACATTCGCACGAATCAGCGAAAACGGCAGGAAAATCGCAAAAAGGGCGATTCCAGTTAAAATCAAAGTATTTCGGGTCTGTCGACCATAAGTCTGTATGTTTTTCAAAGCCAAAAATCTCCTTTATGTTAGAAAAATGCTATAATGAGTTGCAGGGGGAGTCGCGGGGAATTGCTTACACCTTAACTCTCATTTTTTTGCCCAAAAGTCCAACCGGTTTTACGAGAAGAATAAGAATCAGAATACAGTAGGAAATTGCGTCCGCATACTGTGGGGCCGGAAAATAAGCTTTTACCATTGTTTCGGCAATTCCAAGGATAAGTCCGCCGACCATTGCCCCGGGTATTGAGCCGATTCCTCCAAGGACAGCCGCAACGAAGGCCTTAAGGCCAGGGATATAGCCCATCATAGGGTCAATCTGCGGGTAAGCCGTCGCATAAAGAACGCCACCCGCTCCTGCAAGAACTGAGCCGATTACAAAAGTGAGAGTGATGATTCGGTTCACATTAATGCCCATAAGGCTTGAAGCTCCCATATCGAAGGAAACTGCCTTCATCGCTTTTCCGACTTTCGTGTAGTTTACGATGTAGTTCAAAATGACCATTAAAACGGCGCTCAAAAGGATTACGATAACCTGAATGTTTGAGATTGAAACAAGCCCGAAAGTAAAATTCATCGTGTTCATTGTCGGGTATTGCCTTGGATTCGGACCGACGAAAGGAAGGACTCGCATAAGATTCTGCAAAATCAGCTCAATCGCGATTGCCGTGATAAGAGAGTTGAGGCGCGGGGCTGAACGCAAGGGACGGTATGCGACACGCTCAATCAAAATAATCAAAAGCGCGCAGGTGACCATAGCCGCCACAAAGGCAAGGCTCATTCCAAGGGCCGTAGTGCCAAGAGCTGTAAGCACGAAATAGCCTGCGTAGGCACCAATCATCATTACATCGCCGTGAGCAAAGTTAATCAGCTTTACGATACCGTAAACCATGGTGTAGCCGAGCGCTATCAATGCGTAAATGCTCCCAAGCGAAAGGCCGTTTATGAATTGCTGAATAAAAATAGAAGTCGAGTTCAATGTATTCTCCAAAAAAAACTTATATCTATTATAAAGGTTATTCACTGAACTTTTCAATCAGTTCTTTGAGACTCTTCCTTCCTGTTTTTTGCATATTAGTAAAATATATTTAAAATTAGCCAATTCAATTGACTTTTGGCTATATATGTACTAAAATCAAATTAAGACAAGGAGGAGTCTATGTGCAGGGCAACGATTTACGATGCAAGGAATAATTTTTCGGCTCTGGTCAAAAAGGCTGAGAGCGGCGAGCCGGTGGAGCTTACACGGCACGACAAACCCGTGGCTGTGATTATCAGCTACGAAGAATACGAAAAGCATGGCAAAAAGAAGAGTTTTTTTGAGCGATGGGAAGAAACTCGCAAAAAATATGCGGATGTTTTTTCTGACCCGACTTTTGAAGGGATTCCGATTCCAGAAGATGAATATCCGGATGAAGCTTATGAGAAAAGAATCAGGGAAATGTGGGGGTAAAAAATGGGAAATGTTTATTTGCTTGACACTAATGTAATTTCAGAATTTTCAAAACCAATGCCTAATCAGCATACTATGGAAATGATAAAAGAGAATGAAGATATGTGTGCGATTTGCTCAACGGTTTGGGAAGAGGCTGTTTATGGCTACGAGTCAATGCCGGAAGGCAAGCGAAAAAATGCTGTTTTGGATACAATACTGGATATAAAAGAATCTTACGACATCCTTCCTTACGATGACTTTGCCGCCAAAATTTGTGGTGAAATCCGTGCAAAGTGTAAAGAAGCAGGAAAGCCGGCGCCATTTTATGACAGCCAGATTGCCGCCACCGCGATTGCAAACGGAATGATTTTAGTCACCCACAACACCGAAGACTTCGCAGCCCTCTGCGAAAACTCCACGCTAAAAGTGGAAGACTGGTGGGGATAATTTATGTAAATTGTTAATGCAAGGGCAAATAAATTTACAGGCGGGCAAAAAAAACAAAGGCCCGCCAGTTAATTGAAACAAGCGGGCTTATTGCTAATATTTTTACACTAAAAACAAAGCTTATTTTGATGTTCGAAGGGTAACTTTTGTCGCCATAGCGCCTTCCGCACCATCAGCGCCGTGCTTTGGATGATATTTTCCAGCCGGCAAATCGCTTAACGCCGCTTCATTGCATTTTACGGCGATTGGAACATAGTCAGTAGCGGCAGTTTTTATTGAATCTGCGGCGGCGACAATGACCGCTCCCAAAAGACCGCCCCCGCTTATGCCAGTGGATGTATCGCAGGTAATCAGGGCATCCCTATCAAACAGAATTTCGTTCGTCTTCGTTGATTTGAAGATATATTCTACTTCGATGTACACTTTTGCACCGATTAACGCTTTATCCCATTTTTTGATGATTGTAAAAATCGCGACATCTGCGCCGAACAAATCGCCAAATTTTTTCAAGTCACCCTCAATGAATCGCTCGGCATCGTAAGCACTTTCTCGCTGCAATGTAGCCATAGTCATAGCAGGTGGCAAAACATAGTATCCGGCTTCGGCAACAGGAACGCTCATAGTCGTGTAAAAATAATCTTTTGCATCTGCCGCCGTGCTGTTATTGATTGGAGGCATAACGAGCATTACAAGCGGGTCGCTTTCATACATTTTTGGAAACGCGACACTTTTTGTAGTTCCACAAGAAGCGAGCAGAAAAAGAGAAAGAATAGCAGCAAAAACAGTCATTAATTTTTTCATTTTTCATACCTCTTCAAAATACTTCCAACGAATACTTTAGATTCCGGATAAAGCTCAATTTCTTTAGCGAGCATTTCTTTACCCTCGCTAACCTTTCCGCCCTGCAAAAGCATCCAACCGTAGTCAGCGTATATTCCAGGAGGAACAACTCCCCGAGTCGCTTTCTGCTTTTCGATAATTTTCTGATAAGTTTTGGCAAGTTCATCAAATGATTTTTCATCAGCATTTTTGAGATAGTGATAATAATCCTCTTGATAATCGTACCAACTGTACAGCTTTGTTGACCCGCACGAAAGAGCAAGAAGAGAGATGCAAGCCAGAGCCGACAGTTTTACCATATTCACAAATGATTTTTTCATCCGTAAATCCTCCTTTTTTTTCTATTTATTTATCTTGAATTACATAATTCAAGAGTTTTCCAGAATCAACCGAACCTTCCGTCAAATCGACAATTGCATATTCATCTGTCACCGTGCTTCCGCCGACAGTAAGAACAGTAAGCTTTGCAACCTGCTTTCCAGGAAGCTCAATCATCATACCAGTCTGCGGATTTTTAACCTGCTTTCCCCGCTCGTATACAAAAAGAGATGAGCCGGCCTTCAGCCCCTGCTTTGCACCGCCAGCAATGATAATTCCGTCTTTATCGTATGAAAGGAAGTAAGATTTCCATGGTCTGTCCATACAAGTCTGCTCGATGTTGTCAACAAGCTTCTCAATCGCAGCAGAAATAGCCTTGTCGCTAAGAGTAGCATCGTATCCCTGAACGCCACCCATACCGAATGTGGTTGATGAATTTGTCTCAGCCTGACCTTTTCCTTCCTCAGAGTAGATAACCTGACCAGTGCGAACATCAATCAAGCGAATATTTACCCCAGCCTCAACGGTTTGAGTCTTGCTTCGGGAAACAAAGCCAACCTCTCCTGTAGTTTTTCGACCAAACTCTGTAATAGAACCGATAATCAAATAGTCGGCAGGAACCTTCTGGCTCTGGCCGCCATATTTTTCGATTTCTGTCTGAATTTTGTCTGCGTCAGCACGCTCAAGAAGAACAAATTTTCCTTTAGCCGTAAGCTTTGCCGAAAGAATATCGATTGCCTGCTTGCCGACAGGATCATTTTCCTTGTCATAAAAGGCGCCCTTCGCATATTCCGTTTCGTTGGAAAACCGTGCGATTGCGACAGTGCGTTTAAGCCCCTGATATTCGCTCGCATTTACGCCTTCGTTCAGCGTTCCTTCTGTTTTAGTAACGGTTGTTTTTGCCGTAGAGCCGCAGCTAGCCAGCATAAAAACAAGTGACGCAAAACCACAAAATTTTGCTACTCGTGTGAGTTTCATAGATAAAAAATCCCCCTTTAATAAGTGTTTTCTCATTTTACCAATCGTATACAAAAACTACAAGTGACCGGAGAACAAATTCAGGGTAAATGCTGATTTTCATCACTAAAAAAAGAATTCAATATTTGAAGGGAGCGAAAAGATGAATGGATTTTAAAATAAAAAAAGAGTCCGTATTTTAACGAACTCTTTAGTGAGACTGACACGATTCGAACGTGCGACCTCCACCTCCGCAGGGTGGCGCTCTAATCCAACTGAGCTACAATCTCATACATAGCGGAGGCGACAGGAGTCGAACCTGCCCAGCCCGAAAGGAACTGACGGATTAGCAATCCGTTGTAATACCGCTATACGACGCCTCCAAAAATGGATTTAAACATAAAAAAACGGAGCGAGAGGGATTTGAACCCCCGATACCTTGCGGTATGCCGGTTTTCAAGACCGGTGCATTCAGCCGCTCTGCCATCGCTCCTTAACTGATGTTCCAATACTATATTCTCTTTACAAAAATATGTCAATAGCATTTCAATATTTTTTTTTACTTTTTTTTATTTTTTTTAGCGAACATTTGTCGACTACGGCCCTTCCGCAGCTCAGTAGCCCTCGGTCCCCTGCTGCCGCAGGCGACTGGCTTCGCCACTGCTACACGGCCGACGCGGCATTTTTTGTAAGAGAAGGAAATTACTCAATTATTATGAGAATGAATTTCAAGGCTACTTTCAATTTTTCTTTTTTTTTTCTAATATATTTTCCCGTGAATATTTTTGCAAAATTCAAAGAAACGGCCTTCTCTGTCCTGCCCGTAATGCTCGTGGTTTTGATTTTAGGCTTTTCTGTCGCCCCCTTAAGCCTTGGCCTTATGACTCGTTTTATCTTTGGCGGAATTCTTGTAATTTTTGGGCTGACGCTTTTTCTGCTTGGCGTTGACATCGGAATTTTACCGATTGGAGAACGAAGCGGTGCCGCTTTGACGGCGAAACGAAACCTTCCTCTTTTGCTTGGCGCGGCTTTCTTAATCGGATTTATCGTGACGGTTGCAGAGCCAGATGTTCAGGTTCTTGCCGACCAGGTGCGGGGAATCGCCCCGACAGTCAGCAAATGGTCCTTAATCTTAATGATTGCAGTCGGCGTTGGATTTTTCGTTTCTCTGGGCATTTTACGGACAGTTCTTTCTATTCCCCTGAATATTCTTCTCGTAATCTCTTATGTCCTGGTTTTTGCACTCGCCTTTTTTGCTCCCAAGACTTTTCAGGGAGTTGCCTTTGATTCGGGCGGGGCCACCACAGGTCCTATGACGGTTCCATTCATTATGGCGCTTGGTGTCGGTGTCGCGGCGGTTCGTGCAAAATCAGACAAAAACGGAAAGCTTAAGTCTTCAAGCGATGATTCCTTTGGTCTAACGGGAATTGCCTCGATTGGTCCCGTTCTTGCAGTTATCGTTTACGGAATCGTCCTTGGCAACGGGAATTCTTATGGAAGTGAAGAATCTTTGGGTGAAGAAAGCGGCGTTCTTGCCAAGGGACTCGCGGTATTTT